>JGI24724J26744_10001352_pt1 | contig 16942 bp, 13 predicted proteins | sample Cruoilmetagenom7_FD_26744 | JGI IMG/M metagenome (IMG submission 26744) | reverse complement strand
GGCAGGCGGATCGGTATATCCGATCCGTCATCCACCACGATCACCTCGGCGAAACAGCCCATATCCGCAGCCTGCCGCAGCAGCCGTGACAATCCCTCTGCATCGTTCCAGGTCGGGATCACCAGCGCCAGATCAAGAACCGCCGCAGAGTTGGCCATGCCACCGTCCGGTTCAGATTGCAAAAAACCGCAGATCACAAATTGCGAGATGCACACCATGCGTCGTCGGCAAAAACAGGACAAATTCCCGCCAGGGCGCCTGTTGGGGCAACAGCGGCCGCCGGCTTGGCGCGATCATTGCCATATAATCCGATTCCTCTGGCTGGGCCAGAATATGGCGATCAAAGAAACAGTCATGGAACCCGCCGCCCTCGATGCCCGAACGGATGCAGGCCCGGATCGTTACCGGCTGTGCCGCAGCGGTACGGGCCGCAAAACCCAGAAAACCGATATTGGCCAGATCGGGCAGATCCAGACCCAAATGCAGGCCAAACCAGGACCCGGGCAGCTTGACTTCTGATTGCAGTTCTAGGATGCGGCCCCGCGGGCTTGACCAGTGCAGAAGCATTTCGGCATCGGGATCCTNATGGAAAAAGGCACCGGGAACCACCTGCCGGTCCTCGTCCTGATGCATGTCGATCTGCCTCTCACGCAAATCATGCAAGGTGCCGTTCAGCCCGTCTCTTATCTGCGTCTGCGTCATCGCGCTCTCCTTCTTGTCGCGTTCTTGTCTTTGTCGCGCTCGTGTTTTGCCACAGCTGTTCGATACCGCCACGATCATCCGGCAAGGGATGTTTCCAATCACCTGCAACCCTGACGGGCACCGGATCATCCCGCTTTTATGGGCGGGGTCGGTCGCTGGCAAGGCCATGCCAGCCGATGTTGACCAGTTGACTGATTTCGTGGATGGATGCGGTCTGTTGCCGCGAAGTTCGGGGAGCCCCCATGAGTCGGAAGAGCCCCGTGAGAAAGTTCATAAGAAAATTCTGTGGCGGCAGGCAAAGAGAGGATGCCGGATGGTTCCCGACAACAGCAGTTTGACCTGCCTGCGCGTATCAAGCGCCGATTCAAACGATGACGGCCTGACCGAAACGGACGGATCGTCAGAAATCGGGGTTCTGCGCGCCACAAACACGCTGTTGCTTGATCAGTTGGCGGCGGTGCAGGAAACCGCAGAAAAATATGTCGCGCTGGCGCAATCGGCCCAGAAGCAGGGTGAAATCACCCAAGCCCGGCTTGCCGAGCAAACCGGCGAGGTTGCACGCCTGACGGCCCTGACCGAAGAACTTACGCTGCGCGCCGAGGCACAGCGCCGCGCCGATATGACCGCGCTGGCTGCGACGCAAGAGGCCGCCAAAGCCGGTCTTGCCGAACGGGCTGACCTTAGGGCGCGAATAGCCGCTCTGGAGCAGCAAAAACTGGAGGCCGAGGCCGAGACCGGGCGGCTGACCCAGGATCTGGATGAACTGGGGACCGCGCATGGCGATCTGCGCCTTCAGCAAACAGACCTGACCCAGGAAATCACGGCGCTACAAAACTCGACCTCCTGGCGGCTGACCGCGCCGCTGCGCGCGATCAGCCGGACAATTCGTCATGATCGCCGGTAAGGTTTTCAGGCGAAACGGCCGGGTGGGCGCATTTTGTGGCGGCCGATCCGTTAGGGCATTCACCTTGTTAGATATTGAGCCTATTACAGGGGGAAGCCACCCGGTGGTTCCCGCATCTGACCCAACACATGAACAAACAGGACTGGCAGACATATGACCCGCACAGCCCTTATCACCGGGATTACCGGCCAGGACGGATCTTATCTGGCCGAATTCCTTCTGGAAAAGGGATATGAGGTGCATGGCATCAAACGCCGGGCCAGTTCGCTGAACACCCAGCGGATTGATCATATCTATCAAGATCCCCATACCAACCATGCCCGGCTGCACCTGCATTACGGCGATCTTAGCGACAGTTCTAACCTGACCCGCATTCTGAAGGAAGTGCAGCCCGACGAGGTCTATAATCTGGGCGCGCAATCCCATGTGGCGGTCAGTTTTGAGGCNCCGGAATATACGGCGGATGTCGANGCGATGGGCACCCTGCGCCTGCTGGAAGCCATCCGCTTTCTGGGGCTAGAGGGTAAGACCCGGTTCTATCAGGCGTCCACGTCGGAACTTTACGGGTTGGTGCAAGAGACGCCACAGACCGAAACCACGCCGTTCCACCCGCGCAGCCCCTATGCGGTGGCCAAGATGTACGCCTATTGGATCACGGTGAATTACCGCGAGGCGTACGGCATGTATGCCTGCAACGGCATCCTGTTTAACCACGAAAGCCCGCGTCGGGGCGAGACGTTTGTCACCCGCAAGATCACCCGCGGGCTGGCCAATATCGCGCAAGGGGCCGAGCCGTGCCTTTACATGGGCAATATCGACGCTTTGCGCGACTGGGGCCATGCCAAGGATTACGTGCGGATGCAGTGGCTGATGCTGCAACAGGACGCGCCGGATGATTTTGTCATCGCCACCGGCAAGCAATATTCGGTACGCCAGTTCATCATCTGGGCGGCGGCTGAACTGGGGCTGACACTGGGTTTTGACGGTACTGGTGTGGACGAGGTGGCCACAGTTGTGGCGATTGAGGACGACAAGGCCCCGGCGCTGGCTGTGGGCGATGTGGTGATGCGCATTGATCCGCGCTATTTCCGCCCGGCCGAGGTGGAAACCCTGCTGGGCGATCCGTCCAAGGCCAAGGACCGCCTGGGCTGGGTGCCGGAAATCACCGCGCAAGCGATGTGCGCCGAGATGGTCGCCGCAGACCTGAAAACCGCCCGCCGCCATGCGCTGCTGAAAGAACACGGGATGGATCTGCCGGTGTCGGTGGAAGGCTGAGAGGAAAAGAATTTTCGAAAATTCTTTCTCAGAAAATTCGAATTTTCTGGCTCGATTTCTTCCTTAAGAAATCGATTGGCCATCATCCGGACCGTGCGCCTTGATCGGCCTGCAAATCCCTGCCAGATGTCCGGTATTCGCCCCCTATCCCCACGTGAAAGACGTTTGCATGGCCCAAACCCCAATCTTTCCCGACCTTGAGGGTGCCAGTGTCTTTATCACCGGCGGTAGAACGGGCATTGGCGCGGCGCTGACCGAAGGCTTTGCAGCACAAGGCGCGCAGGTGGCGTTTGTGCAGCGCTCAGAGGCCCACGCGTTTTGCGACGCGGTTGAAACCCGCCACGGCACAAGGCCATTATTCCTGCCATGCGACATCACCGACACGCCCAGCCTGCAACAGGCGATAACCCAGGCCGCAGCCGCGCATGGGCCGGTGACCATATTGATCAACAACGCCGCCAATGATGCCCGCCACCTGACCGAGGACGTGACCGAGGCCTGTTGGGATCAGACCCTGGCGATCAACCTCAAGGCCTATTTCTTTGCCATTCAGGGGGTGATTGCCGGTATGCGGGCGGCGGGCGGCGGGGCGATCATCAACTTTTCGTCGATCTCTTACATGATGGGTAATGCCGGCTATCCGGTCTACACCACCGCCAATGCGGGCATCACCGGCATGACCCGATCTTTGGCGCGTGAATTTGGCCCCGACAATATCCGCGTCAACGCGCTGGCGCCCGGCTGGGTGATGACCAAAAAACAGCGCGAAATGTGGGTGACGGATGACGCATTGGCGGCCCATCTGGACCGGCAATGCCTGAAACGCGAATTGCTGCCGCAAGATATCGTTCCGGGCGCGCTGTTTCTGGCGTCAAACGCCAGTGCAATGATGACCGGGCAACTGATCGCCATTGATGGCGGCGTTGTCAGCACCGGATGAACAGGCAGTTGGAGCACCCCCCATGAAAATCTACATTGCAGGCCATCGCGGCATGGTGGGCGGGGCGATTTTGCGAACCCTTCAGGCGCGCGGGCAGGACGATCTGATCACCCGCACCAGCGCCGAGCTGGACCTGACCGATCAGCGCGCGGTGCAGGGTTTCTTTCAGGCCGAACAACCCGATGCGGTGATCCTGGCGGCGGCCAGGGTGGGCGGGATCGTCGCCAATAACAGCTATCCCGCGCAGTTCATCTATGAAAACCTGATGATTGAATGCAACGTCATCCATGCGGCCTATCAGGCGGGCGTGCAGACCCTGCTGCAACTGGGATCATCCTGTATTTATCCACGTGAGGCGCCGCAGCCAATGGCGGAAAATGCGCTGTTAACTGGCGTATTAGAGCCGACTAATGAGCCTTATGCGATTGCCAAGATCGCCGGGATCAAGCTGTGCGAAAGCTATAACCGGCAATATGGCACCGATTATCGCAGCGTGATGCCAACCAATCTTTATGGCCCCGGCGACAATTTTCACCCCGAAAACTCGCACGTCTTACCTGCCCTGATCCGGCGTTTTCACACCGCCACCCAGGAGGGCGCCGATCAGGTGGTGGTCTGGGGATCAGGCAAGCCGATGCGCGAGTTTCTGCATGTNGATGACATGGCGGCCGCGTCGGTATTCGTGATGGATCTGGACGCCAAAGCGTATGCCAGCGAAACCCAACCAATGCTAAGCCATATAAATGTCGGCTCGGGCCGTGATGTGACCATCCGCGCGCTGGCCGAAACCGTGGCCCGGGTGACTGGCTTTGCCGGGCAGATCCGCTTTGATGCCACCAAACCCGACGGCGCACCGCGCAAGCTGATGGATGTGTCCCGTTTGGCACGGTTGGGCTGGCGCGCCTCCATCGGGCTGGAACAGGGGATCAGGGACACGTATGACTGGTTCCTGAAACAGGGCGCGGGCAACCTGCGCGCAAAATAGGCCGAGGTATTATTATGATTACACCAGTCCTTCTGTGCGGCGGCTCTGGGACGCGGCTGTGGCCTTTATCGCGCAAAAGCTATCCCAAGCAGTTTTCCAAACTGGTGGGCGACACATCGCTGTTTCAGGCCTCGGCCAGCCGTCTGTCGGGCAATGGCTATGCCGCGCCGATGGTGCTGACCAATTCCGATTTCCGCTTTATCGTCACCGAGCAGCTGGCCGAGGTCGGGATTGACCCGGCGGCCATCCTGATCGAACCAGAAGGCCGTAATACTGCCCCCGCCGTGCTGGCCGCCGCCTTGTGGCTGGAAAAATCTGACCCTAACGCGCTGATGCTGGTGGCACCCTCGGATCACGTGGTGCCCGACGCCCCGGCCTTTCGCGCCGCTGTTGCCGCCGGGGCCGAGGCGGCCCAGGCCGGGCAACTGGTGACATTTGGCATCAAGCCAACCCATGGCGAGACCGGGTATGGTTATCTGGAACTGGCCGAGGATCCGGGTGATTTTGCCGCCCGGCCACTGGCGCTGAAACGCTTTGTCGAAAAGCCGGATGCGGCGCGGGCTGACCAGATGGTCGCCGCTGGGACATACCTTTGGAATGCCGGGATTTTCCTGTTCTCGGCGCGCGCCATCATTGCCGCCTTTGCCGCCCATGCTCCGGATCTGATGGACCCGGTGCGCGCCGCCGTGGATCAGGGCCAGCCGGATCTGGGGTTCTTGCGGCTGGCGCCAGAGCCCTGGGCACAAGCGGGCGATATCTCGATCGACTATGCGGTGATGGAACGGGCCGAAAACCTGTCGGTCGTGCCCTTTGCCGCTGGCTGGTCTGACCTGGGCGGTTGGGATGCGGTCTGGCGGGAAACCGCACACGACGGGCGCGGCGTGGCCACATCCGGGCCCGCCACCGCGCTGGATTGCGACGACACGCTGTTGCGCTCCGAAGATGACGGGCTGGAAGTGGTGGGCATTGGCCTGAAAGACACCATCGTGGTGGCGATGCCCGACGCGGTGCTGGTGGCGGATGCCTCGCGTGCCCAGGACGTGAAACAGGCGGTTGCGGCGTTAAAGGCCAAACAGGCCAAACAAGCCACTGCCTTTCCCAAGGATCACCGCCCCTGGGGCTGGTTTGAGAGCCTGGTGGTCGGCGACCGGTTCCAGGTTAAACGCATCGTCGTGCATCCCGGCGCGGCGCTATCCCTGCAAAGTCATCACCACCGGTCCGAACACTGGATTGTGGTGGAAGGCACCGCCAAGGTGACGGTGGACGAGGACATAAAGCTGATCAGCGAAAACCAGTCGGTCTATATTCCGCTGGGCGCCACCCACCGGATGGAGAACCCCGGCAAGGTGGCGATGGTGCTGATTGAAGTGCAAACTGGCAGTTATCTGGGCGAGGATGACATCATCCGCTATGAGGATGTCTATGCCCGGGACTGATTATCGGATGCGATGTCTGATATGGGGATGGTGCGTTTCGGGAGATTTCAAGTGGCGAAGCTCGACCCCGGCGAGATATTGCCAATCCGGGCCCGGAAAACACGTTGGCGTGGGATATAATTGGAATTATTTGATCAACTGCTGTATTATGGATTAAGTGGGTATATGGGCACAGATCGGCACTCGCAGGTGTTGATTTGTTAGGACGTTTTTGAGCAGTTTATAATTATCTGTCGTGGGGGCGACGCCCGAATGATGCATTTTGTCCTATCTCTGCCTCGCAAGCAGAAGATGTACATCTTTCTGGTCCTTGATCTAGTAATGATTCCTGCCGCGCTGTTGTTCACCTATGCGCTGCAGGCTCTGCCCACCTCTGCCCTCGAAACGCTTGTCCTGACCCTGCCTATCCTGCCGTATCTGATGCTGGCCGCTGTTGCGCTGTCGCTGTGGATGGGCCTGCCGCATATCCGGTTGAATGCCTATGAGCGTCACGCAATCGGGCTGTCGGCGGCGCTGGCGGTTGGGCTGGCGATCACTCTGGCGGGTCTGTCGTGGCTGTCCGGCCTGGTCTTGCCGCCGGGCACCTATGTGATGTTCGCCATCAGCTATTTTCTGTTTCTGGTGGCCAGCCGATCCATGCTTTACCAGGTGGTGACCAATATTTACCGCCGCGCCCAGCCGCGCTGCCGGGTGCTGATCTACGGGGCTGGCACCACCGGCACTCAGCTGGCGCAGGCGNTGCGCACCCATGACAGCATAGATCCGGTGGCCTTTGCCGATGATAACACCTCGCTTCAGGGGATGGTGCTGTCGGGGCTGCCGGTCTTTCCGCCGGGACGAATCGCCGATCTGGTTAAGGAACGCAACATCAACCGGGTGTTGCTGGCGATGCCCAGCCTAAGCCAGCCAAAACAGGCGCAGATTGCCCGGAAATTGCAAAAGATGGGGCTGGAGGTGCAGGCGCTGCCCAGTTTCGCCCAGCTGATTGGCCAAGAGGCCCTGATCGACAAGCTGGCCCCGGTGCCGCCACATAATTTCCTGGGCAGAAAGTCTCGCGCTGATGGGCTGGGCGGGGCCAGTGACAGCTATATCGGGCGCGTGGTGCTGGTGTCCGGTGCCGGCGGGTCGATCGGGTCGGAACTGTGCCGCCAAGTCCTGGCCTGCCATCCACGGCGGATTGTGCTGTATGAGCTGAGCGAGCTGGCGCTGTATACCGTGCATCAGGAATTGGAGCAGCTGACCGAAGACACCGGGGTTGAGATTGTTCCAGTACTGGGATCGGTCACCGATATTCGCCAGGTGCGCAAAGTTCTGGCCGATCACGACGTTCAGGTGGTGCTGCATGCGGCGGCCTATAAACATGTGCCNTTGGTCGAGGCCAACCCACTGGCGGGGCTGGCCAACAATGTGCTGGGCACCCGCACCCTGGCCCGGGCGGCCGCCGACGCGCATATTGAACGGTTCATTCTGATTTCCTCTGACAAGGCGGTGCGGCCCACCAATGTGATGGGTGCCAGCAAGCGGCTGGCCGAGCTGGTGCTGCAGGATCTGGCGACACGCAGCACCGGCACGATTTTTACCATGGTGCGGTTTGGCAATGTGCTGGGATCCAGCGGGTCGGTTGTGCCACTGTTTCAGGATCAGATCAGCCGCGGCGGCCCGGTCACCGTGACCGACCCAAAGGTCAAACGGTTTTTCATGACCATCCGCGAGGCGGTACAGTTGGTGCTGAAGGCCGGGGCCGAGGCCAAGGGTGGCGAGGTGTTCGTGCTGGACATGGGCAAACCAGTGCCGATCATCAAGCTGGCGCGTCAAGTGATTGAAAGTGCCGGATATACGGTGCGCGACCAAGACAACCCGGATGGCGATATAGAGATCGAAATGATTGGGCTACGCCCCGGCGAAAAGCTCGAAGAGGAACTGACGCTAAGCCCCGATTTGATTGGTACAAGGCATCAGAAAATCTTTTGCGCGCGCGAAAAGTACCTGTCCGAGATCGAGGTCGCCGGGCTGCTGCGCGGACTACGCGAGGCGCTGGCCTCTAGTGACGAAGTTGCCGCGCTGGCGATCGTCGAACGCTGGGTCGAAGGCTATAGCGAAAGCGTGGCACGGCGCAAAAGCCTGGGATAAGGCGGGCCAGTTCAGGTCGGCAGAGGCCGGGTCTTGGGTGGCCTTCCACCCGGTCACACATTTCAGCTTTACGGATCGGATTTGCAGGCTGTCAGGTCAGGTAAATGCGGGGCGAATAGGGGCCTGGCAAGCGTTGATCCTGCCTGCGGCTTTGTGGTCTAACAAAATCACCCCGCCGTTTTAAAAGCCGATTTTTAGTGGTTCAAAGGAATTTTGATATGACAATTTCACGTGCGCAAACACCGGTTGCCCGCCGAGCCGTACTGGCCGGCCTGGCCGCTACATCAGTGGCGGCAAGCCCGCTGAATGCAGCCTCATTCCAGACCCGGACCCTGGCCGCTACGGCCACGATACCGGGGGATGAAAACTACCTGTCAGTGCGCGGCCTGTCTTATGTCGCCGACCCCAAGGGCACGGCGCTGACCACGGCGGACGGGCGGACCTGGTCGCCAAGCGGGGCGATCACGCCGCTGCATTTCGGGGAGAAATCCAAAGATGACACGGCCATCATCCAGGCCGCCATGGATTATGCCGGGGTTATGGCGACACAGAATAAATGGGACGACACCCTGAAGGGGCCGTTCCAGACGCAGGCCACGGTATCGGGCCTGAATGTGCTTTATCATGTCTCTCGACCGATTGTGCTGAATGGCCGGAACCGGAACATGACAATCCAGGATTTCTCGATCAAGGCGATCGGGGGCAAATGGGCCACCGATGGCGGCACCGGCAAGGTTGGTAATCAGCACTATCGTCCGGCCCGGTCAGAATTCATCTTTCAGGGCAAGGGGCGGGCAACCTATGTTCAGTTTGAAAACCTTAAACTGAATTGCAATGATCTTTGCGGCGGCATCCAGGCCGGGGCGCATTGCCGGGTGGTGAATTGCCTGATCAAGAAATGCGCCGGTATCGGGGTGCTGGCCAGCGCTGGCGACGTCTGGGTCGATCGGTGTCTTATCAAGCAATATGACCAGAACGATCCGGAATATTACGACCCGGCGAAATACACGGGCATTGGCGTGATGTGCGACGATACCGACCTGCGCGTCACCCATTGCGTGCTAAGCTGGCTGGCCGAATGCGCCCGGATCGAAGGTACCAACTGTACCCTTGCCCATTGCCATATCTTCAATGGCTGCAAGGGCTATCTGGGCAGCTATGCCCGACGCAAAGACGCCCCCGAAACGCGCGGAGACAAGGTGAACGCCGCGCTAAGCGCCTATTTCAACAAGACCATTGACGACAGTGTTGATCTGCCCCCCCGTGCCTATCACGCCGGGATCGTGGTGACCGGGCCGGCATCGCAAGACAACAGTTTTGACAGTCTCTATTTCGACAATTGTCACATGGAGATCTACGCGCACGGGGTGCATTTCAACGAGCCCAAATTTGGCTCTAAGCCGAACTCGACCTTGTGGGCCGCGCCGGTCAATTACTGGTTCGCGATCTATCCGCAAAAAGACGGGGACATCCCGCAATTTGTGCTGGATGAGGTGATGGTATTCGTTGAATCGCGCCCCAAGCAGATGGTGGCGTTCAAAAAGCATCCGAAAACCGGTGATGACTGGGCGCTGGGGTATCAGGCGCTCAGCGACACCAGCTATAATTACGGGACCAGCGATTGGGGCGACCGGTTTCGGATGGATGTGCCGATGGTGCATCTGGTCAACCAGCCCGCGACCGGCCTGAAACCCGCCGTGACCTTTGTGTCGCCGCAGGCCGGGTCTATGATTGGGTTTTCCGACACGGGTGGGTCGCGCGCCCTGTCCTTTGGCGGCGAGGTCGATGGCCTTGCCCCCTGGCAGGCAGGTGCAAAGTTCGGGCTGGGCCAGCGCTGTTATGTTGGAGAAAATGTCTATGAACAGATCTCGCGGGGGAAGAAGAAGACCGGCAAGAAAGCACCCGGACATCAGCAGGGATTCGCGTCAGACGGCAAGGTTGACTGGTTTTATGTCGGTGCGCGCGATCTGGTGCCGGTGTTGTTTGGCGGCCATAACGACCAGGCCAGAATTTCGGCCCCCAATGGCCAGCTGGTTGTGGGCGCGCTGGATGCGCCCGTGTTTCGCGGCACCGACGGGCATGCGGTGGCCATCCGCACCGGTGACAGCGGGGTTGCGGGCGCGCCGTCGGCCAATGCCGATGACCTGACAATCGAAACCAGCGGCGATGGTGGTGTGTCCATCGCCATCCCCAGCGGGGCCAGCGCCCGGATTGCGGTATCGACCCCGTCGGACCCAAAACGCTTTGAGATCGAATTTGACGATGCGGCGGGCAAGATCAATTTTCTGATCGGCGGCATCGTGGTGCAGTCAATGGGGGGCTAAGTATGTCACCGCAAAGCCGCGCTTTGGCTGCCGTGCATTGGCGCGCCGATTGGGGCGTTGATCCGGCGCGCGCTCTTGTGGTCTAACCCGCATCATAACAGCAGGCAGGCAAGGGGCAGCGCAGCGTTGATCCGGTTGACACGCATATCGGGAGGGGCGCCGCGGGCTGCCGTGGTGGGCCTGTATTTCAGCTTGGGCGTTGGTCTGGGCTGTGGCGTGCTGGCGGGGCCGGTATATGCGCAGGGCCAAGTTCAGGGTCAGACCGCACCTGAGCCCGGCTTTACACCGCTGCCGTCGCCCTCGCTTAGCTTTTACGGCTCGCCCGGGGTGATCGACATGCCCTCGGCCGAAATGCTGCCAGACGGGCAGCTTGTTACCTCGGCGTCCTATTTCGGCGGTCAGACCCGGTTCAACATAACCTTTCAGGCCTTTCCGTGGATGTCGGCCAGTTTCCGCTATAACGCGATCCAGAACTGGAATCTGGGCGGCTTTCGCACTTATTACGACCGCGGCTTTGACGTGCGGTTCCGCCTGCTGAAAGAGCGCAAGTTCCTGCCCGAAATCACCATGGGGCTACAGGATTTCGCCGGGACCGGCATTTATGCAGCCGAATATTTCGTGGCCACCAAGAAATTCGCCACGCCGGGCTTTGGCGCCGGGTCGGCCCGCCTGCAAGGGCAGCTAAAACTGAGCGCCGGATTGGGCTGGGGGCGATTGGGGTCTTATGGCAGCATCGGGTCAACCGGGCCGCGCCCGCGTTTTGTACCCAATTCCACCGGCGGCCAGCTGGCCTATGACCAGTGGTTTCGCGGCCCGGTTGCCCCCTTTGCCGGAATTGAATGGCAGCCCAATGACCGGTTGGGGCTGAAGGTGGAATATTCCTCTGATGATTATAGGGTCGAGACCAAGGTCACATCGGTTTTTACCAAGAAATCCCCGTTCAATTTCGGCATCGAATATCAGGTAACCCCGCGCACCAGGCTGGGGGCCTATTATATGTACGGGTCTGAATTTGGCCTGCATGCGCAGATTCAGGTGAATCCGAAACATCCAGCCACCCCGATGCGGGTTGCCGCGCCGACCCCGATTGTGCCGCGCCCGTCGCGCACCAGCAGTCCCGCAATGTGGGCCGCCGACTGGGCCGACAGCCAGAGCGCGCAGATCAGTGCGGCGCAACAGTTAAGTGCGGTGCTGGAACCGGTGCTGCGCAAAAACGGGTTGCTGCTGGAAAGCCTGGATGTCACCGCCGACACCGCCGAGCTGCGGTTCCGCAACCTGCGCTATACCAGTTTTGCCAATGCTACGGGCCGGGCGGCACGCTCGCTGGCGGCGGTGATGCCGTCGTCGGTTGAAACCTTCCGGCTGGTGCCCATGCAGGGCGGCATGGCGCTGTCGGCAGTCACGGTGCGCCGGTCCGATCTTGAGGCACTGGAATTTGCCCCCAACGCCAGTGACGCGCTGCTGGCGGTGACCGGGTTCAGCGATGCGCCCGCCCTGTCGGAAACCGCCGTGCTATCAGAGGATATTTACCCCGATGCCAGCTGGTCGCTAAGCCCCTATTTCTCGCCCGGGTATTTCGACCCGGCCCAGCCGTTGCGCATGGATGTCGGGCTGGGGCTGCGCGGCACCTATCGCCCGGCGCCCGGCTGGGTTTTGTCGGGCCTGATCCGCCATCGTCTGGCGGGCAACATCAAGGACGGGCGGCTATCGAATTCGGTGCTGCCGCATGTGCGCACCGACGGGGTTCTTTATGCTCAGGAAGACACCACGCTGTATAATCTGTTTGCCTCCAGGCAGTGGCGCCCGGGGGCTGATCTGTATGCCCGCGTCACCTTTGGATATCTGGAATGGATGTATGGCGGGCTATCGACCGAGCTGTTGTGGAAGCCGGTGTCCAGCCCCCTGGGGCTGGGGGTTGAGGCCAATTACGTGCGCCAGCGCGATTTCGACCAGCGCCTTGGCTTTCGGGATTACACGGTCTTCACCGGTCATGCGTCAGCCTATTATGATTTTGGCGGCGGCTATCAGGGGCAGCTGGATGTGGGGCGCTATCTGGCTGGTGATGTCGGCGCCACGTTCAGCCTGGACCGGATTTTCGACAATGGCTGGCGGGTGGGCGCGTTCTTTACCCAGACAAATGTCTCGTCTGCCGAGTTCGGCGAAGGGTCGTTTGACAAGGGCATCCGGATCTCGATTCCGCTGAACTGGTTCCTGGGCACCCCCAGCCGCCAGAAAATTGGCACCACATCCGCCCGATCCAGCGCGATGGCGGCCAAAAGCTGATGGTGCCGGGGCGGCTTTATGGCCAGGTGCGCGATACCCATCGCCGCGCCCTGGTGGCACAATGGCCAAGGGCCTGGGAATGACAGATATGGCCCCCCTGACGCGCCGGATGGCTTTGGTTTGCACGGTGTGGGTGACCGGTATTTTGGCCGGGTGCAGTGGCGGCAATGACGTGCCCTCGCTGGAACTGGAAATGATCAACGCCGGGCGCACCCTGATCGGCTCAAAGATCGCCGCGCGATCCGCACCACCGCGTCCGCCCCTGACCCGCGCCGCGCTGGACACGCTGGAGGGGTCGTTTCTGGAAGTCACGCTGGAGCGCCGGGACCAGCTGGCCTATCTTTATATCAACGCGCAGCGCCGCGATGGCGATCCGGGCAAGATTACCGTCTGGCGCACTGATGACGATGTCACGCTGGCAATGCGCAACGGCGTGCTGATCGCCACGCGCGGCCTCGGCGGCGATGTCATCTCCAGCCAGGTGCAGGTTAGCGGCACAGCCCCTGGGCCGACCTCGGGCGGGGAGCGGGTGCAATATATCCGATCGCTGGACAATAAAGAACGACGCCTGGCCCTGGCCTGCGATCTGGATGATCTGGGGCCGGAAACCGTGGTGATTGTTGAACAGGGCCACGCCACACGGCATCTGCGCGAAACCTGCACAGGCGGAACGGCAGATGGATCTGGGGACATCGGTACAGTGGTCAACGAGTACTGGGTTGATTCGCACAACCAGCTGATCTGGCAATCACGCCAATGGGCCGGGCCACATATCGGATATCTGTGGATACGGCGGCTGACGAACTAGGCAAAAACGCCACAGGTGGTCTAAAAATATCGCTGATTTTCCCGCCACCGGAGGGCTGCTGAGGGCCGTTGGGCGAAAATTTACCCGGAAAGTCGGCACAGTCCAACATCATCAATGCCGCGCGATATTATCCCCCAGCGCGACCGCTTTGCATGACTTATCAACAGGTTGGAACGCCAATCCCCTCTTTTGGCCTCTTTTCCAACCTCTCTTTTGGCCTGCCTTTTAGGCATTAACTGCAATTGCTGCAAAAAAACAGCCAGCGACCTGATGTCTGGGTGACGTGTGCGTTGAATTGCCATAGGAAGTGCGATACATACGAGGCAAGTTCGACCAACAGAGGTTTTGGCATTATGAAAAAAGTACTTTTAGCGCTGACCATCAGCGGCTTCACACTGGGTATGGCCACATCGGCCATGGCACAGGCTGCACCANCTGCACCAGCTGCAGGCACAGGCGCAGGTGCGGGTGNCGGCAACGCTGCCCTCCTGGCCGGAACCGGACTGACTGCGGGTGCGGCTGTTGGTCTGTTGGCCGTGGCTGTCGTTCTGGGCGTCGCCTTGGGTGACGATGATGACGCTGTCACCACCACCACAACAACAACCGGCACAAACTAAACAAGATTTGAAAGCCAGCAGGTTTTCAAAGCAGGCCNCTTGGGGCCTGCTTTTGGCGTTTCTCTGGCCTTTTTGATCGACCCTTACTGAATGGAAAAGCCCGGCGATAAAGGCACTCGGCCCTCATCTCACCTATAACCCAACCTCTGGGCCAGTCCGAGATACCTGCTTTCTGTGGCCTGGGCGAAACCGTCAATAAGCTGGTCAAACCCTGTCGTATCAAGCTTTGCTATTCTGGCCGGATTACTGATGGCTTTTTCCCGGGCCTCCGACAGAGAGGTTGCGGAAATTCCAAGAAACTCTGCCAGGACAGGGGTAGAGGCATCGCCGTCTTCCAGCCGGATGGTGCGCACCTGCGCGGGGCGGGCCTGTTCCAGCTCCAGCAGATGGCCGGTAACCGAGACCCATCGGTTGAGCAGGTTGTCAAACACCTCCTTCAGCTGCGTGGGGTCGGATTGCGGTGTTTCGAAATCCAAAACCAGCTTTCGGTGCCAGGCCCGCAGCGAACTTTCCACCGTCCTGATCGGGTCGCGGACAACATGGATGATCCGCGCGGCCGGATACAGGCCCAGAAGACGCCCGGGAACGACCGAGTCAGCCCCATAGCGGATTTCCTTAAACCCCCAGCGACGTTTACCGACAGGCAGGCGGTTGCAGAACAGATGTTCCAGCGCCAGCCGCTGTGCCACAACCACGTCGTCGGCATTGAACCCGCCAAGCCACGCGGCGTGGGTTGCATTATCCCTCATCACCACCCAGGGGTCCTGACCGACAAAGGGAAACGAAAACTGGTTGAGCGGTTGTGATTTCTGGGTGCGCACACCCCAGCCCAGCAGCTGGGCCAGCATNCCGTCATGCTCTCCCCATATCCAGACATCGTCGACGCTGCACAACATGGTCTGGAAAAAGGTTGACCCGCATCTGCCGGACCCAAGGATAAAAATAGGGGCCTGCGTGGGATCTTGTGCCGGCTCTTGTTCGGGCATTGTCATAGCGGCTCGCGTTTTCGGTGTTGTTGTTGAAATCCCAGCCGTCTGAAAAACGGTGTTTTATGTGATATAAGGCCAACGGCCCTGCTGCGGGGGGCCACAGGCTATGTTCTGCGCCGCCCGCGCTTTCGGGTCAACCCGACCCGATTATCCCAACTTGGGTATCCCCGCGCGATTATCCCGAAATGCCCNCCGGAATGGCAGCGGCGATTGTCTGGAAACGGCGCGCAATCGTTGAGCCACGATGGGCGCGGCGCACGCGCTGTGCAAGATCCTGGCGCGCAGCTGCTGATGGCGCAGAGCCGATCAGGTCACGCAGGGCCGAGGCAAAGGCCGGGGCGCTATAGTCTTGTGCAACGCGCCCGGCATCGAAACTGTGGACAAATTCGGCGCAACCATGCCCCGGACCAACCACCGGAATGCAGCCCTGAGCGCCGGCCTCGACCAGGATGTTCGGCCAGTTATCCTCGAACGAGCAGATCAGCACGATATCGGCCGCAGCCATAAGCGCCACCAGCGCGGAATGGTCCGTGACATGACCATGCAGCTGGCTGGGCACCCGGCAGCGCGCCAGATGCGCACGCAACACGTCATCGGTATGGCCGACCACATCCAGCAAGACACGCTGACCCGGCCGCGTTTCAGCCAGATCATCGGCCAGCACATTCAGACTGTCCAGCGCCAGGGCCATGCCCTTGCGGCGTTCAAACAGGGTGTCGGCGATCAGGGCAATCCGGATGGTTCCGGGCACCCGGGTATCGGTCGTCGGCCGGTCTGGGCCGTCTGGGCTGGGCGGAGGATCATAAGGGTTGCGCAACAAATGCACCCGCTGGGCCGGAACCATGCCCGATGCGACGGCCTGCCCCGCCAGAAAGGCACTGGGCACTGCGATATGCACGTTGGGGTGTTTGAATATCGCCCGCCGGATCCGCCGGACCACCGGCACCACCGCACGATCAGCACGGGCCTCGTCAACCTGGGGGCAGGTCTTGCAACCGCTGCTTAATTGCTGACAGGTGGCCGGATAATGGCAGCCGCCGGTCAGGTGGTTGAAATCATGCAGCATGAACAACATCCGTTGGCCGCGCGCGGCCAGAGCGTCCAGTTCGGCCAAGCTTAGCAGATAGGCAGTCCAGTGGATATTCAGCAGGTCGTACCCGACCAGTTGTTCAATGACCGCATCGCGCCGAAACCCCGGATATTCGATGGTGAACAGCGTGTTTGTCAGGCGGTTATTGCTCATATTGGCGGTCGGGGCCACCTGTGGCGGCAACAGCCCACCCAGACGAGGCCCATCCAGGAAATCAACCGTAAGCTCCGGCAGCCCGGTCAAAGCCCCGGCCATGCGGCGCGCGGCCAGCCCGGCCCCGCCCTGCCCGGCGCTTGACAGAACCGCGATGCGGCGGATTGGATCACTGGGCATGGGGGCCCCCTTTGGCCAGCGCATCCAGAATCTGGTGCTCTGCGGTTGTGGTGCAAAGCCCGGTCAACACGGCGATATGCTGCCCGGTCTCATCCTTGGTCCCGCCATCTGCCTGCCCGACAAGGA
>JGI24724J26744_10001344_pt1 | contig 16965 bp, 15 predicted proteins | sample Cruoilmetagenom7_FD_26744 | JGI IMG/M metagenome (IMG submission 26744) | reverse complement strand
AGAGATCGAGAAGATGAAGAAGGCGGGGGTTTTGAAGTAAAATAATTTTTTATTTTTTTTATTTTATATTTTATAAATTAAATTCGAGATCTCGGATAACGTCTTTGGGGAGAGTTCATACGGTCTAAGTTCCAAATAGTCTTTGAATTTTTCGTTTAACAGAGGAAAAATTTCTTCCATACTCTTTCCTTCTGCAAATAGGTGGGTAGTATTTCTCATCGCATTCTTAAGCTTTTTTCTTCTCTGCGTAAATACCGCATTGACGAATTTAAAGAAGAATTTTTCGTTCGCTTCGCCCGTAAAATGGAATGTCGGCTCTCCGGGAACCATTCTAACGATTGCGGAATCCACCTTTGGCACAGGATAAAAAGCACCCTTTGAAACCTTCTCCAAGAACTCGACCGTTGCCCTGTAAGATACACCTATCGTCAACCTTCCGTAATCTCTGCTTCCAACCGCACCAAGAAGCCTCCGTGCAAATTCGAGTTGGTACGTCAATATCCCCATCGAGAAATTATGTTCTAAAATTTTGAACGTCATCCCCGATGATATAGAGTAGGGGAGGTTTGAGACGACCCTATCGAAATCTGGGAGATCCATCTTAAGTGCGTCACCACAAATTATCTCGCAGTTAGATGAAGAGAATTCGTCTTCAAGCATTTTAAAGAGATCTCTATCTTTCTCTATGGCGTAAACTTTTCCACCCTTCGCTACCAAAAAGCTCGTCAAATTTCCCGTTCCGGCGCCTATCTCCAAGATCTTCTCGCCCTTTCTGATCTCCGCATAGTCTGCCATCCTCCTCAAAACGTGCTCATCCATTAAGAAATGCTGATCTCTCTTTAGGAGGTTTCTCCGATTTGAACCCATTGTCCTCTCTTCTCTTTAATTCTCTTCAAATCAACAAGGATCGAAATATCATATTACGCTTAGTTTAAGCATCAAATCCTTTTTAACACTCCGTCGCTTGGACCCTTCGAAAAAGTTCTGTACTTTATGTTTTTGTCCTTTATCTCTTCCTCAATTCGTTTTGCTATCAACTTCTCTGGGTGGTAGAGTGTCTTGATCCTCTTCTCTATATCCTCAAAACTCTTGAAGGGGGATCTCCTCCTCTCGTCTATTATATCCCACATGAGTTTTTTACCGATTCCGGGTATTATCTCGAGGTGGTGGAATCGAGAGGTTATAGAATCAGATTTATTGAAAAATTCCACGAACTCTTGCTCTTTCTCTTTAACAATTTCTTCTATGACACCAATTAGCTCCATCTGGGAGCTGTTGGTGAGATCATCGTACGAAATACGTCTTTTGATGTGATCTATATCATCCCTCTCTCCCTCTCCTATATACACCTTGTCGTATGAGTTAAGGATCTTATCTTTTTTTGGGACGAGTTCTAGGAGGGCAAAATATTCTTCTCCAATGGACTGGATTATTGGCTTTTTTTGATAAACTGGACGGTGGTCGCTGGGATAACCATACGGCAGATAGTCGAGGACTCGAGCGTATGTCTCCTTCGGTCTCTCAATCTTTGACATTGAAAAAACACCACCTTTTCTTGTAAAAAACAGATAGTCAAGATGTATCCTTGTATCTTGCGACGATATCTAAGATCTCATCCATCTCCTTCTCGGATAAGGTGAATCGCTCTTTGGCGTATATCGATCTGAGTTCGTCTCTGGCTCTGGGGAGGATGTTGGCTATCACCACCGCCACGCTCCTATTCATCTNTTCCAANTTAAGCAACTCCTCTATTAGGGCTTTTGCACTTTNTNCCCCCAATTTATTAAATTTTCGAGCGTGGTCTATGGCTCTTTTCTGCTCATAAAAAAGCTCTTTGTCCTTATTTTCCTCTGCAATGGTACCTAAAATCTCCTGGGCTTCTACATTGGTGAGATAACACGTGTCAAGAACTTCCTTTACTTTGACCACGATAAATCGCCTCTATCTCTTTAGGTGCTGAGGGCGTGCTATCAGCGTTTTTTTCTTATTTCCATCCTTTACTTCTAGAAGATACGCTCTTCCTCTTCTCTCAATGATTTTTCCATTCATACCATGAAATCTCGGATGAGGCATACCCTTATGCACGCTTGGATCTATCTTTATATAGACACGATCCCCCTCATCGAATTCCTGGATCGCCCTCGTGATTGGAGACAAACCTTTTTCCCTTACGCTTTTTCTCAGTTTTTTCCTCGTTTTTCTTTTGAACCCATGTGATTTTGCCATTTAAAAATCTCCGATTTTTAAGTCCACAAAAATCCTTTGGATTTTTGGGACATATTTTCATACCCGCCCAAATCTTATCACGTCCAGCTCCTTGACGGAGGACTTTACGCCCAACAAATCCGATAAATTTGGTCTTGTTCTACCAAAGTCCCCAGTGATCAATTCTTTTATATATGTTCCGCATTCACAATCGATTCTCAAAGCCGCACGCTTCTTTTTGTATGCCACCAGTTCTACATCATATATCTCTCGCTCTCTTACGAGATCCGCCCTCCGATGCAAAACTCTCGTTGGCGTTCTTTGATTGATCTTCCCCCCTTTTATATGCTTTAAAGCATCTCTTATCTCTTCCTCTTTCACCTCTTCCTCAAATTCAACTTCACATTTATAAGTTTTATCCGCCCTCAATGATTTTAGAGAACCCACCTCTCTTTTATCCGTGAATCTAAGCTCATCCACCTCAACTGTCTTTCCCCTATTTATCTCTATCTCTTCCTCTATCTTTTTTAAATCCACCCTTCTCCTCTGTGGATCTATAATCTCCATTATGAATGGCCTGCCATTACCCATCATTCTTGCATCTATATCCTCCCTTCCTGCGCCGTGAAATTTCTCTCCTTTTCCTTTAAAAGCGTGTAACATCGGCTTTGCAATGATCTCCTCGACGCTCTCATTATATATATTTCCCGTGTATCCGCATCTCGTCTGGGGAATCCCCCTCTCATATTTTTTATACCTTCCATAGACAAAGACGGGCCTTATCCCTAATTTAACTTCATCAGATGGAATATCGAGTATGAAGGTGATATCTGGCCTTGAAAAGTCAACTTCCTTTCCCGTCAACCCAGATAGTTTTTTCCCAACCTCCCTGTTAATATCTGCCTTAATGCTCTCGGCATACGATGCCCCTACCCTCTCCCATAAATACTCCTCCGTCTCTGACAGTAACCCCGAGAGATGTGTGCCAACCAGGAACGTGTCGTATTCATAAAGCTGTGATCTTTCGACGCATCTCTCTACCCACTCATCAATCTCATCAAAGAATCCGCCGCAGACCCAACACACCTCGTCGTAATCGAGATGCATCTCATTAAAAGCATCTTTATCTTCTTCCCTACACAGCAGAAGAAAGTTTCTTATGCTCCTTCCCCGCGCAAGATTACCCATTCCACTGCAAAGCGTAGAGAACTGTCTTCCGATGCATCTGTCGCAGACCGCTCCCCCTTCGAATATCTTCCTCGCGATCTTCAATATTCTTTCGAGTCCTCTTTCATCCATCTTCTCCATCTTATTATCCTAAATTTTCTCGGGCTTCAAGATATATTTATTGCCGTCGAACTTTTCTCCCCCTCCACAATAAATTAAAATATAGGAATTTCTTTTGATGGGATTAGATGAACGAGAAGATTAAAAACTTTCCATCGGATGAACCCGTGATCGTCACCTGCGGTCTGCCGTACGCAAATGGGGCCTGCCACATAGGTCATCTAAGGAGCTACGTGCCTGCAGATATTTTCGTCCGCTTTTTAAGGAAATTGGGGCAGAAAACCCTTTTTATATGCGGTTCTGACGCCCATGGAACCCCCATCGTCATAAATGCAAATGAATTGGGAATAGAACCGAAGGAACTTGTTCAAAGATACCACAAACATTTCAAGAAAGTATTCGGGGAGATGGAGATCATATTTGACAGATATGGCTCCACGGATGATCAAACAAACCATGAAAGAACGAAAGAAATAGTTAAAACACTCATAGATGGAGGATACATCTATGAGAAGAGTACAGCTCTGGCATACTGTAAAAACTGCAAGATGTTTCTTCCCGACCGATATGTGGAAGGTATATGCCCAAGTTGTGGGATGAGGGCACGTGGAGACGAATGCGATCAGGGGTGTGGGAGATATTTGCAACCAGGCGAGCTGTTAGATCCAGTTTGCACGATATGTGGGGGAAAGGCAGAATATAGGAGTAGAGAACACTACTTCTTTAAACTTTCTAAGATGCAGGATTTTTTGAAGGGTTATCTGAATGATCTGGATGGAACGGATAACGCGATAAACTACGCAAAAGTTTGGGTCTCAAAAGAACTCAAGGATTGGTGCATAACGAGAGATCTCGACTGGGGCGTCAAATTCCCGGGGAGAGACGATCTGGTCGTCTATGTGTGGGTCGACGCCCCCATAGGGTACATCGCCTTCACGGAAGAATGGGCAAGAGAGCATGGGGAGGACTGGGAGGTATATTGGAGGTGTAAGGATAATGATAAGAGGGCAAAGATCATCCATTTCATAGGGATGGACATCACGTACCACCACTGCATACTATGGCCCGCTCTTCTTAAAGCCGCAGATTACAACCTGCCAGATGCCGTTATCGCCTCAGGAATGGTAAAGATAGAGAAGAAGACGTTCTCAAAGAGCCGGGGATACGTTATATGGCTTGAAGAAGATTACTTAAAGAAGGGGTTTCATCCCGATCTCCTGAGATATTACCTCTCCAGCTACACATCGCACACGAAAGAGCTTAACTTCTCATGGGATGTCTTTCAGGAGAAGATAAATAATGAGATCATCGCGTCTCTTGGAAACTTCATCTATCGAACGCTTCTCTTAACCTACAAGAATTTTGGAGTGATTCCAGAAGGAAGAGTAGATGAAGAGGTTATAAAGAAGATAGGCGAAGTTGAGAATAATTATATCGACGCAATGCTGAATTATGAGTTTAAGAAGGCGATAGATGGGGCAATGTCGCTATCTGATTTTGGAAACGTTTATTTTCAATCTAAAGAGCCCTGGAAATTGATTAAGGAGGATAGAAAATCATCTTCAAGCGTTTTGAAGGGATGTATCCAGATAATAAAGGCATTGATCATCTTACTCGAACCTGTGATGCCTAAAAAAATGGAAGAGGTGAGAGAGTCCATCCATCTATCTGCAGAAGAGACGTCCTTTGAGGACGCGTTGGTCGAGATAGAATCCGGGATAGAGATTGAGAGACCGAAGATACCCTTTGAGAAGATAGAGGATGAGAAGATTGCTGAGATGAAGGATATCTTGGATGAGAGGCTTCGGGTCGCGGAGAAAAGACGCAATATTTAAGAGGAATGCACATAGTAACAAAGCGGAAAGAAGCAAAGCTTAAATTATAAAAAGATTTGGGGGAATTTATATGAAAATAGTGGTTTTGGGAGGGTGTGGAACGGTTGGGGCGACGGCGGTAGGAGATCTGGTCTCTGACGATACTTTTTCTGAGATCGTTGTTGCGGATAAAAACATCGAAAAGGCGAGAGGCTTGGTATCTAAATTAGATTCGGATAAATTATCGGCTGTATTTGTAGATGTTGCCGATGCCAAGAGCTTAAGAAAGGTTATAGAAGGCGCATCANTGGTTCTAAATGTGGTGGGCCCNTTTTACAGGTTTGCCGAACCAATTACGAATGCTGTAATCGAAGAGGGGATCAATTGTGTAGATATATGCGATGATTATGATGCAACCATGAAGCTGCTGGAGATGGACGAAGAGGCCAGAGAAGCCGGTATAACAGTTTTAACCGGGATGGGGTCCTCGCCCGGCCTTGCAAATCTTCTCGCAAAATTTGGTTCTAGTCAGCTTGACGAGACCGAAGAGATCCACATACACCACGTGCATGGAGGAGAGGAAGATGAAGGGGCGGCGGTGGTTTATCACAGGATTCATTCGATCGAGGGAGAGATCCCGATATTCAAAGATGGAAAATTGGTGAAGGTAAGGTCATTTGAGAAAGAGGGAATAGCTGAGATAGAAGATGTGGACTTTTATGACCCCATCGGTGTAGTAAGGGTTTATCCCTATCCACATCCAGAGACGATAACGCTTCCGCGTTACATCAAGGGGCTTAAAAAAGTTACAAACAAGGGATCTATACTGCCAGAAGCTTACTATATCTTCATCAGAGATATGGTGAAGTTGGGTATAACGGGCAGAGAGCCGATCAGTGTTGGGGGACAGAAAGTTGTGCCAGTAGAATTTACCGTCTCTTACATACTATCAGAGAGAGAAAAAAAGTATATAAAAATGCTTGATGGGAAGATGGGGAGTCTAAAGGTCGTTGTTAAGGGAAAATTAAATGGAGAACCTCACCAATATCACTTTACAGCAACGTCTAAAGGGACCGGCATGGGTGAGGGGACGGCGATACCCGCATCGATCGGGGCGCATCTCATGGCAAACGGTGAAATAAAGGAGAAGGGAGTTTTTCCTCCCGAGGCATGTATTGACCCCATGACTTTCCTCGATGTTGTTAAGACCAAAGAATCACTGAAAAAGGGCGAACCGCTCATCTTTGAAAGCATCGACAAGGACGGCAACGTAACGAGAATGGAAATTTAGTGAGGCGATATGTATGAAAAAATTTTGGGAAGTAGATGACCTGGAGGGGTATCCAAAGGCACTTCCAGAGGGTGTAAATGACGAGGATGACTACCTGATTGCTACATATTATGTGGAACTCCCCTCGAGCTGGAACACACCAAAACTTGCTGAAATGCTTGCTGTAGAGCAGAGCACGGGAACGTGGGTTGCAGTACCCCAAGAAACCCCCGAGGTCAGAAGAAAACATGTGGCGAAGGTAACCGGGGTATATGAAGTTCCAAACTATGAATTTGAGTTGCCATCGGATATCAAAGAGAGAAGATATCTTGTACAGATGGCTTTTCCTGTTGTGAACTTTGGTTCGCAGATGCCACATCTGCTCACTGCCGTGGCGGGAAACATATCTATGGCGGGAAAGGTCAAGTTGCTCGATCTGAAATTTCCCAAATCTTATACNGAGGGATTTCANGGGCCAAAATTTGGAATNGATGGGATACGTAAGATACTCGGTGTGCCNAAGAGACCNCTATTGAANAATATGATCAAACCCTGCACGGGATACCCTCCAAAGGTGGGCGCAGAACTCTTATACCATGTGGCAAAGGGAGGAGCGGATTCGATAAAGGACGACGAGCTAATGGGTAATGAGAGTTTTAACCGTATAGAGGATAGAGTCCCGCTATATATGGAGGCGGCAGATAAAGCAGAGGAGGAAACAGGAGAAAAGACGCTCTATAGCGTCAATGTCACAGGGCCAGTCTCCCGTCTGCTTGAAAATGCAGAGATGGCGGTCGAGTTGGGGGCCAACTCGATACTGGTCAACTACCTCACGGTCGGTCTTTCGGCAATGAGAATGCTCGCAGAGGATCCAAGCATAGATGTGCCCGTGATGGCACACATGGACTTTGCCGGTGCGATCTATGAATCTCCATGGTCTGGGGTATCATCGCACCTCATTCTCGGTAAATTACCGAGGATATGTGGGGCAGACATAATTGTGACGCCGGCGCCGTATGGTAAAGCACGCATCCTCAAAGAGCGATATATGGAGATAATACAACAACAGGTATTCCCTCTGCGTGATATCAAACCTTCTATGCCGATGCCCAGCGGTGGAATCGCCACGCCGATGGTGGAGGATGTCATAAATGATATCGGATATGACATCATGCTCGGATCGGGGGGAGCCATACATTCGCACCCGATGGGTCCAGAGGCTGGAACAAGGGCATTTAGACAGGCAATAGATGCTGTAATGGATGGAAAATCACTAGGAGACGCGATGGAGGAATACGAAGAGCTAAGAGTTTCTATAGATGCTGCCATCAAAGCACTTGAGGATCTGAAGGATCTGATGTAACGACGTTTTGGTACTTTTAAGAGTTGGGGGATAAAGATGGGTGGGAGAGGTCAAAAAATCGTCAAAAAGCTCGAGAAAAAGATCGTGAAGAAAGGATTTCCCGACGTCAAAATTTCTGCAGAAGAGGGGATCGTACGCCTCAATGGACGGGTCAACTTGTGGAGTGAAGTCATTACGATAGGTTATTTGGCTGCTAAGACAAGGGGTGTCAAAGGCGTAATAAACGATGTAACTGCAGGAGAAATCGAAAGAAAAGGAGAGGAGAAAAAAGTAACGAAACGCGGTGTGTACGACAATGTTTCCCTGCCAAAACGGGCAGACGTTGTTATAGTGGGTGGTGGTGTAATAGGGTGTTTTATTGCGAGAGAGATCTCCCGTTATAAGTTGGATGTTGTCCTCCTCGAAAAAGAATCGGATGTAGCGTGTGGGGCAACCAAGGCAAACAGTGGTATGGTTCACAGTGGAATAGGCGAATCTTCCGGTACCCTGAAGCAGAAACTCAACGTAAAGGGAAATAAAATGTACGACAAAGTATGTGAGGAGCTGAACGTTCCCTTTGAAAGAGATGGACTGTTGATCGTTATAACGACCGAGACCCTCCCACCAAAGGTAAGAAAGGTACTCCCCTCCTTCATTTCGAACTTTATCTGCGAGAAGATCATTCCGTATGTCGTTTTTAGAAAGGGGAAGAAAGCGGGAATTCCTTTACGGCCTGTCAAAAGAGAAGAATTACTAGAGATGGAGCCGAACATAACTGATAAGGCAATAGTTGGCGTTTATTCGCCCACCTATGGGGTGGTTTATCCTTATGAGATTACTATCGCTTTGGCCGAGAACGCGATTCAAAACGGGGTTAAAATAGCACTGAACACAGAAGTGGAGGATATTTTAGTTGAAGACGGGAAAGTGAGGGGAGTCCTAACTGACAGGGGAACGATAGAATCTGAATATGTGATAAACGCCGCCGGAATATTTGCAGATGAAGTGGCAGAGATGGCAGGAGCGAGGGAATTTAGTATCCACCCGAGAAAAGGCAGCATCATAATATTCGATAAGGACATGAAGGAATATATTAACCATTCGCTCTCTGAGCTTATATTGCCACAAGATCCAAACACAAAGGGAGGTGGGATATTCACAACGATAAGTGGGAATCCCAACTGGGGACCAGACGCCATCGAGGTTTCGGATAAGTATGATAAATCCGTCACGGCAGAGGAGATCGATACCATATTTGAATGTGGCTCCCTCCTGCCCGATTTCCAAAAGAGTTCATTGATCACCTACTTTGCCGGATTGAGGGCGGCGACCTACGAAGAGGACTTCTTCATCAAAGCGTCGGAGAATGTTTTAGGATTTGTAAATGTTGCGGGAATCCAATCACCCGGCCTGGCATCGTCTCCGGCGATCGCGGAGATGGTGAGGGGTATCTTAAGGGAGATAGGTCTAAAGATGAGNGAGAAGGAAGAGTTCAACCCAACCAGGAGAGCGATACCCAAATTTAGTGAACTCAGTATAGAAGAGAAGAAGAAGCTCATAAAAGAGAATCCACTCTATGGGAACGTTATTTGCAGATGTGAACATGTGACAGAAGGAGAAGTAGTCGATGCGATACACAGACCGCTCCCTGCCACAACCGTCGATGCGGTCAAGCGCAGAGTGAGAACGGGCATGGGTAGATGTCAGGGTGGATTTTGTGGTCCCAAGGTGGCGAGGATTCTTGCCAGAGAGTTAAACATTCCCTTAGAAGAGGTTACAAAAGATGGTCCCGGCTCAAACCTCTTCGTGGGAAAGACCAAAAGTTTGCTTGCGGAGGAGGCGTAAAGATGATCGAGGTCGATGTTGCCATAATCGGGGGTGGCCCCGCGGGATTGGCATCTGCGATGAAAGCTTGCGAAGAGGGCGTCAAAGATATCTTGATCATTGAACGGGGCATGGAACTTGGAGGGATACTTCTCCAGTGCATCCACGACGGTTTTGGCACCTTCATCTTTGAAGAGACGCTGACGGGTCCCGAATACGCACAGCGTTACATAGATGAGGTGAAGAAGACCGGGATCAATGTCAAATTGAATACGATGGTTCTCGAGATAGATTCAGCGANGAGAATAATTGCAGTCAATCAAGAAGATGGTCTTTTGGAGATCGAGGCGAAAGCGATCATTCTATCGATGGGCTGTAGAGAGAGGACCAGAGCACAAATTCTAATCCCCGGAGACAGACCATCTGGGATCTATACGGCGGGCGTAGCCCAGAGGTACATCAACATCGAGGGGGTGATACCGGGGAAGAAGGTAGTTATTCTCGGCTCTGGAGATATAGGTATGATCATGGCAAGGAGATTCACGTTGGAGGGAGCGGAGGTTGAGGGCGTATATGAGGTCATGTCTAATCCCGGCGGATTAACGAGGAACGTCGTTCAATGCGTAGAAGACTATGAGATCCCGCTTCACCTCTCTCACACAATCACCAACATCAGGGGTAGAAGAAGGGTTGAGGGTGTAACCGTGGCAAAAGTCGATTCTGAGATGAGGCCGATCAAGGATACGGAGAGATTCGTTCCCTGTGACACTGTAATTCTCTCTGTAGGATTGATTCCAGAGAACGAGCTTTCAAAATCGGCAGACGTGGGGATGGATCCAATAACGAACGGTCCTATCGTGGACGAGCAGATGCAAACATCCGTTCCAGGTATATTTGCCTGTGGAAATGTAGTTCACGTACACGACCTGGTGGATGACGTCTCCAAGGTCGCAGAGGTAGCTGGAAGGGGTGCCGCGGAATATATCGATGGAAAGCTAAAGAAGAGAAGATCTCCCATAAAGGTGAAGGCGGGAAGAAACGTCAAATACGTCGTCCCCCAGATCATTCACGGAGAGAAGTTTGACGAAGATATAAGGTTTTATTTACGTGTTAAGGAGATAGAGAAGAGCGTGAAGACCGTCGTCTTGGCCGATGGAGAAAGGATCTTTGAGAAAAAGATAAAGATCGTTAAACCTCCCGAAATGGTCAAATTAGATATATCTCCAGATATCTTGAATAGAATTACTGGAGATGAATTGATTATCGATGTCGAAGGTGAAGAAGATGAAGAGAAGTCATAATTTTACCTGTATCGTCTGCCCGATGAGCTGCCAGATAGAGCTGATCGAGGAAGATGATAAAATTTTGGAGGTTAGAGGCAACGGCTGTAAACGGGGAGAGGAATATGTCACCGAGGAATTCACCAATCCGGTCAGGATGCTGACCACGACCATACCCGTTCAGGAGGGAAGGATAGCAATGTTGCCGGTTAGGAGCGAAAGACCGGTTCCAAAGAATTTATTGAGAAGATGCATGAAAGAATTGAGTAAAGTTAGGGTGAAGGCACCTGTCAGATGTGGTGATATAATCTATGAGAATATACTGGATACCGGAGTAAGCATAATCTCCTCTCGAGATCTGTCGATTGGGAATTATTCCGAATTTCGATGAGTTGATCCCATTGTTTCAAAGNTTTCAAAAGATATATGCCGCAAATAAGCGGCTTTGTGNTGAGATAAATTTGTGAGGGCTGATAAAGATGGTACTGAATTCTGGGTACAAAGAGTTCATGTTTGGGTTTATTAAGAAGGTCGTAGACACCGTTGGCCCACGCGAGTCCGGAGGAGCGGAGGAAAAGCGGGCAGGATTGATGTTGGAAGAAGAATTGAAGAAATACTGTGATTCCACGGCAAAGGAAGACGCCACATATCACCCGAGGGCCTTCGTCGGTTTTATACCTTATGCGATGATCACAGTTTATCTCTCTATAGTTTTTTTTTGGATAAACCCGCTGATCTCTTCTATTCTTTGCGTGGCGGCGTTGGCGGTAACCCTAACCGAATTCGGGAGATACATAGAGGTGGTCGATCTTCTTTTTCCGAAGAGGGTGGGAACGAACGTATACGGAAGAATAAAGCCAAAGGAGGAGATAAAACAGACCGTAGTATTCTCTGGTCATTTGGATAGTGCGTATCAGTTTAATGTATGGGCATGGTTCAAGGGCTATTGGGGGGTTATAATAACGGCACTTGCCATTGTGAACGCATTATTTGTTCTGGTGATCTCATTGATCCGAATGGTGACTATGGAGGGGCCATTTTGGAGTTTTAACTTTGGGAACTATATGTCCCTCATCGCGAGTGGGGGCGTATATAGATATCTGTGGTACATCATGGTGGCGGTGGGAGTGGTGACCCTGCCGATGCTCTTCTTCCTGAACAGAAGATCTGTACCCGGCGCGGCCGATAATATGTCTGGGATTGCGATCTCTCTGGGGGTGGCAAAATATCTGGATGATGAAAAGAAGAAGGGAGGTTTTGTTCCCAAGAAGACGGAGGTTCTTATTATGGGCGTGACGGGTGAAGAGGCAGGATTGCGAGGGATGAGACGATGGTTAGATAGACACGAAGAGGAGATGAAGGAACATCCATACATGCTTATAAATATCGATACCGTCTTCGATTTTGAGGCGATGGGGGTCATCGAAAAGGAGGTTTCCATCGGAGCAAAGCACGACCCGGAACTCGTAGATATGATATATAATATCGCGGCAAAGGATCTCGGGTACAAATTTAAGAGGACGGATTTGCCATTTGGTGCGACAGATGCGGCCGAATGGTCAAGAAGGGGGCATAGAGCAACCAATATGCTTGCCGCTCCGTTTGATAGCGGTTTACCCCCCAATTATCACACCTTCCTCGACACCTATGATAAGATAGACGCGAGATCGCTTGAAGCGATGCTTGATATCTGTATTACCTTCTTGAAGAAGATAGATTCTCAGGTGTGATGATGAATATATATATAAGGATAAGGAGGGATCATGGAAGAAAAATTCATCATCGCGCACGATCTAGGTACCACCAATAATAAGGCCGCATTAGTCAGGCTGGACACGGAGGTTGTCGGACGGACGATATCTAGCTATGAAGTTTCCTATCCGCATCCGGGATACGCCGAACAGTCACCGGAAGACTGGTGGAATGCCATTATCAAGACTACCCGAGAGCTTCTTGAGACCACCGATATCCCTCCTGCTCAAATAGCAGGCATCGTATTTTCCGCTCAGATGGCTTGTACGTTACCAGTTGATTCTGATGGAGAGGCATTGACGCCGGCCATGATATGGCTGGATGCCCGTGCGTCTTCCCAAGCAGAAGATATACTGGGCGGCCCGATCAAGGTTGAAGAGTATAATGTATTTTCACTTATAAGATTTTTGAGAATAACAGGAGGTGGACCGGGGCATGCTGGTAAAGATCCGATATCCAAAATATTGTGGATAAAAGAGAACGAGCCCCGGATATATGAAAAGACGCATAAATTTCTGGGCACCCAGGATTATCTCATCTACAGATGCACCGGAAATTTTATGACGGGCAGGGATAATGCCAACGTAAGTTGGCTGATGGATACCCGACCTGGCAAGTTCTGCTGGTCAGATGCGCTCTTAAAGAGGTATGGTATCGAGGAACGTAAGTTGCCAAAAATTATGAAATCCACGGATGTGGCGGGAAAACTCACATCGCGAGCCTCTTATGAATTGGGTCTTTGGAAAGGGTTGCCGCTGGTGGTGGGGGCAGGCGATATGGCATCTGCGGCGATAGGTTCTGGTGCGGTAAAAGAGAATCATATCCATGCTTGTATAGGCACCAGCGACTGGCTGGCATGTCATGTGTCCAAAAGAAAGAAGGACATNCGGCATTACNTAGGAGCTATATGCGGCGCAGATCCAGAGATGTACCTCTGTGTGGCAGAACAGGAGTCGGCAGGAGTATGTCTCGATTGGATTAAGAATCAGATGTATCACAGGGAAGAGGTGAGAGAAGAAGAGAAGGTGGAGGAACTTTATCAACTCTTCGATAGAATGGTAAAAGATGCTAACCCGGGCGCTTCAAATCTCATATTCACCCCCTGGCTTTATGGAGAGCGTGCCCCCATCGACGACCACAGTGTCAGAGGTGGTTTTCATAACCTGGGGCTGAATCATTCGAGGGAAGATCTCTTACGAGCGGTCTTTGAGGGAGTGGCATTCAATATGAGGTGGGCGCTTATTCATCTTGAGAAACTCACCCAGAGGGCTGAGTTCATAAATATTATTGGCGGTGGCGCCAAATCGGATATTTGGTGTCAGATAATATCNGATGTACTNGATAGAAGNATTAATCAGGTTCATCAACCCCAAGAGGCAGGTTGTAGGGGTGCGGCTATGATCGCAGCTGTTGGACTGGGTTATCTGGATGATTTTTCTAAGGTAGAGGAGATGGTGAAGATCAAAAATACATTTATCCCAAACGCGAAGAACCGCAGGCTTTATGACGATCTATTCGATGAGTTCAGAAACATATATACTAAAAACAAGGATATCTACGCCAGGTTGAACGTTTAAGAGTTTGGATGATAATTCCAATCCAAAGTGATTACCCTTTTTCTATCAACTCGGCATCTCTTATGATGAGACTTCCTCTACCGCCCCTCCAATCAATATCCCACTCCTTTATCCTTATCTTTCTCTTGAAATATGGCGCATCGACGACGAAGGTCTCATATTCTCCTCCTTCCCCACACAGATGAAGTTTATATAGATCATTTAGCTTTTTCAATTTCTCTATCATATCTTCATCTATTTTTTTCCCTAAAAAGCTTTTGTCGAGTCCATAAGCGGCAACATGTATAATTATAGCCTCCATTCTTTCCGATATTTCTTTTAGAATTGTCTCTGGATCTCTATTCCAGAGGGGAGAGCACAATCTCAGGTTAAAATTATCACAAATTTTTTCCATACGCCTTCTCTGATAATTTGATTCTATTGCCCCGGAGACGATGCCCTCAAATTCATAATCTTTAAGTGCTCTCTCTATGGCGGTCTCCAAATCTCTCAATTCCTCCTCTTTAACTCCCTCACTCTCCTGAATGATCAGAGGAAGATCGGCTGCAGCGGCAAATAGGGGCATCATCTCTATGTTCTGCGTGTGAAACATGTAAGATTCTTCGTTTCTTGAATATATCGAGATGAGGCACCTTATATCGTTTCCCTTATCCATCTCTTTCAGAATGGCATAAGCCGAATCCTTACCCCCAGACAAAAAAGCCGCCAGATCCATCAATTTATGAGGTTATCTTCTCCCTTAAAAGATTTTCTTTATACATCAGCCGATATATTTAAATCAAAATAGAAGAACCAACGGATCTATACATAAACGGAAGTCAATATTATGAGCACTTATAAGATACCTGTCGTTCCAGGTGACGGCGTTGGTCCTGAGCTGATGGATGAAGGTAAAAAGATTTTAGACGCGGTTTCTGAAGTTTTTGGATTTGAGCTAAACTGGATAGATTATCCCTTTGGAGCAGAACGATATTTAGAGACAGGGGAGATTCTCTCAGAAGAAGAGTTAAAGGAATTATCAAAGTATAAGGCGATCTATTTTGGGGCGATTGGAGATCCGAGGGTGGAGCCCGGGGTTTTGGAGAAGGGAATCCTTCTGAAGATTAGATTTTATTTCGACCAATACATAAACTTGAGACCGATAAAACTTCTTAAAGGGGTAGAAACTCCTCTAAAAAACAAGGGGCCGGAAGATATAGACTTTTTGGTTGTTAGAGAGAACACGGAAGATTTTTATGTCGGAATAGGCGGAACGGCTAAGAAGGGCAAGACTAAAAAGGAGTTGGAGGTCGAGCGAGAACTCTATGACATTAAATTCGGGCTTGACATAGAGAGCGATTCGGAGGAGGTCGCGTACCAGATAGGCGTAATAAGCAAGGAGGGCACAGAGAGGGTTATAAGATATGCCTTTGATCTTGCCATGGAGAGAGAAAAAGAAGTTTTTAGTGTAGATAAGGCAAACGTCCTCTCCGAGATCTATGGATTTTGGAGAACCATCTTTAGTAGAATATCGAAGGATTATCCTCTGGTCAAGACCAGTTTCAATTACGTCGACGCGGTGACGATGTGGTTCGTCAAGAACCCAGAATGGTTCGACGTCGTTGTGACCCCGAACATGTTCGGCGATATAATAACGGATCTGGGAGCAATGATACAGGGAGGTCTCGGCCTGGCTCCTGGGGGGAATTTAAATCCTTCAGGCACCAGTATGTTTGAGCCGATACATGGATCCGCCCCTAAATATAAGGGAAAGAATAAGGCCAATCCAATGGCTACGATATGGGCAGGTTCAATGCTCCTTGAAAGCTTGGGAGAGGAGCAGGCGGCAAAAGCGGTTTTAGATGCCATAGAGAAGAATTTATCCGAGAGAAGGGCTTTGACTTATGACATTGGTGGAAAGGCAGGAACGAGCGATGTTGGAGATGCCATCGCGGAGATAATAAATGAATAAAAATATAGAAGAGATCAACGAAAAAATAAGGACGGGGACCGTCAGGGTAGTTACTGCAGAAGAGATGCCGAATATCGTGAAGGACGTCGGCACGAAAGAGGCGGTAAAGGAGGTGGATGTTGTTACGACGGGAACCTTCGGTGTTATGTGTTCTTCTGGAGCTTTTTTGAATTTCGGCCATTCTGATCCGCCAATAAAGATGAGAAAGGTTTTTTTGAATGATATCGAGGCATATACGGGTATAGCGGCGGTAGATGCCTATATAGGAGCAACCCAGGCATCCAAGAGCAGAGGAATGGAATATGGAGGGGGGCATGTGATAGAGGATCTGATCTCCAGAAGAGAGATAGAGGTAAGGGCAGAGTCTTATGGAACCGATTGCTATCCTTTGAAAAATCTTGAGACCAGTATAACCATCGATGATCTGAATCATGCCATGATGCTCAACCCAAGAAACGGCTATCAGAGATATAACGCGGCGACAAATTCTAAGGAGGGGACTATTTATACCTATATGGGTCCTTTATTCCCTCATTTTGGAAATGTCTCTTATTCTGGATCCGGTCTCTTATCTCCCCTATCGAATGATCCCACTTATGAGACGATAGGTATGGGAACAAGGATATTTCTCGGGGGGGCAAAGGGATACATAATTGGGGAGGG
>JGI24724J26744_10001343_pt1 | contig 16977 bp, 13 predicted proteins | sample Cruoilmetagenom7_FD_26744 | JGI IMG/M metagenome (IMG submission 26744) | reverse complement strand
GCGCTTGAGGTGACCGAAGACCCCGAGCGGCTGATAGGCGCTGTTTTGCTGGGCAATAACCTAGTGAACATCCTTGCGGCATCATTGGCCACGGCGCTGTTCACCCGTTTGTTTGGCGACAGCGGGGTTGCCTTGGCCACATTGGTGATGACGCTTCTGGTGCTGGTCTTTGCCGAGGTTTTGCCGAAGACCTACGCGATTACAGACCCCGAATCCGCTGCCGCCCGCGTCTCGCCGATTATCAAACTGGTCGTTACAATGTTTTCGCCAATCGTTAGCGCCATTCGCTGGTTCGTGCGTCAAATATTGCGTCTGTTTGGGGTGCGCGTTGACGCTGACAGCCAAATGCTGGCCGTGCGCGAGGAAATCGCTGGTGCCATATCATTGGGCCATTCCGAGGGCGTGGTGCAAAAAGAGGACCGCGACCGGATTTTGGGCGCCCTTGATCTGGGGGATCGCACGGTCGAAGAGATCATGCTGCACAGATCGAAAATCCAGATGATTGATGCAGGCGATGATCCGCAAGCGGTGCTGGCGCAATGTGTGAATTCTGCCCACACCCGCCTGCCGTTGTTTCGCGACGATCCGGAAAACATCGTCGGCGTAATTCACGCCAAAGATCTGTTGCGGGCCATGCACGAATTGATGCGCGCCAAAGATGTAGCCATTGACGACTTGCAGGGGTTTGATGTGATGGAGGTGGCGAAAAAACCGTATTTTGTGCCGGAAACCACCACGTTGGACGATCAAATGCACCAGTTTCTGCGGCGCCATGCGCATTTTGCGCTGGTGGTTGATGAATATGGATCACTGCAAGGGTTGATCACGCTTGAGGACATTCTGGAAGAGATTGTCGGTGAAATTACTGACGAGTTTGACAGGAATGTCGAACCAACAATCGGCGCCTCGGAAGATGGAAATTTTGTGGTCGAGGGGGCCATGACCATACGCGATTTGAACCGCGCCACCGATTGGGCCTTGCCCGACGAGGAGGCGCACACAGCGGCGGGTCTGGTCATTCACGAGGCCCAGATGATCCCGTCCACGGGTCAGGTGTTTTCGTTTCACGGCTTTCGGTTTGAAGTGCTGGAGCGCCAAGACAATCGGATCACGAAGTTGAAGATCAGACCGCTTTAGAGGTCTTTCATTCACCCTCACAAGACAACATTCTGGGGGGATATTCGCTCCCTAAATAGAACCACTATTCCGGAATAGTGGTTCTATTAACAACTAAAACACCCCATTACTTACAAAGCATTACAGCCCGTAAATCATCAGAAATTTGGCCAAACAACCCAGGTGTCAACAATACGAAATCGCAGCCCTTGCCTGTTCTTCCAACCACGCCGCCATTTTGCGATATGGCACGGGACCGTGGCTAATGCGGGCCACACCAAGGTCGGCCAAAACTGCGGGTTTGGGTGCATGAGGCAGCGCCAAAATATTGACGGGCAACGGGCAATCAGCGCAGAGCTGTTTGATCAATCCTTCATCCGTCAAACCCGGTGCGAAAAACNCATTCGCCCCCACATCTGCATAGGCGNGCGCCCGTTCCAGTGCCGCATCCATAAGGTCGGCNTGTTCCTCGGGCTTGGCCTTTAGGAACAAATCGGTGCGGGCATTCAGAAAGATATTTGACCCAGCCCGATCCGCCCCCTCGCGCGCGCCAGCGACCCGTGCGATTTGAGTTTCAATCTCATAGAGCCCTTGGCCACCAACGATTTGGTCTTCAAAGTTGACCCCGACGGCTCCAGCCTTGACCACCTGCTCAACCGTGTCACCCACACCGCTTGGGGTCACACTATAGCCGCCCTCAATATCGGACGAAACCGGCAGATCAACCGACGCCACGATGCGCGACAGGTTATCCAGCATGGTCGCCAACGGGATGATTTCGCCATCGGCAACCCCATACGCGGCCGCCACGGGCCAGCTGCCCGTTGCGATGGCCTTGGCCCCTGCTGATTGCACAATGCTTGCTGTGCCAGGGTCCCAGACATTGAATAAAACAATCGGGTCAGATTTGATGTGCAACGCTTGAAAAAGATCGGCTTTAGACATGGAGGTTCTCCAAAATAGGTTAGCGCCCTTTGAACAGGCCGCCCAGAATGCCGCGCACAATACGCCTGCCGGTGGTGCCTTTCAGTTCTTTCAACACGACCCCGCCAATCGCCGCGCCCCAGCCCGAATCCTTGCGGGTTTTGCGCGAGGTCGAGCGTTCGACACGGGCACCAGTATAGCGTCGCCCCGCCTTATATTCCCGCAAGGCCAAATCGGCTTCCTCCTCTGCCTGCTCGGAATCTTCGGCCGCCTTNGCGGCGTCCTCGGCCCGTTTACGCAACATCTCAAAGGCGGATTCGCGATCCAGTTTGGTCTCGTATTTTCCAGCGACCGGCGAGCCTGCAACCACCGCTCGGCGTTGAGCCGCCGTGATTGGCCCCAGTTGCGAGGACGGAGGCCGGATCAAGGTGCGCTCAACGATGCCGGGCACACCTTTCTTTTGCAACATCGAGGTCACGGCTTCGCCAACCCCGACTTCGCGGATCGCCTGTTCTGTAGAAAACCGCGGATTTTCACGGTAGGTTTCGGCCGCATGCCGCAGCTGTTTTCGGTCCCGCGCNGTAAAGGCCCGCAAGGCATGTTGCACGCGGTTGCCCAACTGGCCAAGGATGTCTTCAGGAATGTCATCGGGGTTTTGGGTGACGAAAAACACCCCGACGCCTTTGGAACGGATCAGGCGGGCGACTTGCTCGACCTTGTCGATCATCGGTTTTGGCGCACCATCAAACAACAGATGTGCCTCATCAAAAAACAACACCAGTTTGGGTTTGTCGGGGTCGCCNACTTCGGGCAGTTCTTCAAATAATTCGCTGAGTAGCCAGATCAGGAAGGTCGCGTATAGTTTNGGGGCCACCATCAGGCTGTCGGAGGCCAGAATATTAATACGCCCGCGCCCATCGTGATCGGTCGTCATCATATCGGCCAAATCCAACGCTGGTTCGCCGAACAGGTTGGCCCCGCCCTGATTTTCCAACACCAATAAACGGCGCTGAATGGCACCCACAGAAGCGGATGACACATTGCCATAGCGCAGCGATAATTCCTTGCCGTTTTGCCCAACCCAGACCAGCAAGGCTTGCAAATCCGACAGGTCCAGCAATGGCAGCCCCTGTTCGTCTGATATCCGAAACGCGATATTCAAAATACCCTCTTGGGCCTCGGTGAGTTCCAGCAGTCGCGATATCAGCAACGGGCCCATTTCGGCCACTGTGGTGCGAATGGGGTGGCCGGATTTGCCAAACAGATCCCAAAACGTGACCGGAAAAGAATCATAAGTGTAGTCATCAAATCCGATTTTGGTGGCGCGACTGGTGAAAGCCTCGTGCAGTTTGAAAGTCTCCGAGCCCGCCACTGCCAAACCGGACAAATCACCCTTCACATCGGACATGAACACCGGCACGCCAGCCGCTGACANCTCTTCGGCCAGAATTTGCAATGTCACGGTTTTACCCGTCCCCGTTGCACCGGCGATCAAGCCGTGGCGGTTGGCGTATTTCAATAACATTTCTTGGGGCAAACCGTAGGCGTCGCCGCCACCACCAATAAAAATCCGATCACTCACCACATCGTTCCTTCGCATTTAGTTTTCATTATTCCTAATGTTGAAAATACAATATTAACAGTTTTGTGCCAGTGTTACATTACGTTCAGGCGTCTCGTCCTCTTTCGTCTGGATATATTCTTCCCTGTTAGACTGGCCGCGCTCATCAGAGTGCGGTCGTTTTTTTGCTCAACTTTCAAAACGCGTTGTATTTACTTGGTTTATTCAAGTTGACCCCTGCGACAAAACGCCTTAGCGTCACTTAAATAATAAGTCGGGAAATCCGACGGGGAGAAGTTCTATAAGGAAAAGGGTCTGTTTTTAGGCCCTTTTTCTTTTGGGGCATTGTAGCAGGTAACAATCTTTGGCGTTTTCTCGCCGAATGTTGCAAATATGGGCGCAAATCCGGCCTGACACGCCTGAATAGTCATGGTAATATGACAGGCGAAACACTGATCATTATGGAAAAGCAAATGTCACATTTTCTGAAACTAATTACTCTTGCCTCGTTTGTTGCCATCGGCAGCACGGCAATCGCACAAGATAGTGAAGCCCCAAAACCACAAGATGACGCGGCGGCCACAACGTCTGAGACGGCAGCTTCGACTGCGGGCAGCACTGCTGCCGCCGACGAGACACCAACCACAGAAGAGGCATCTGGCGAAACCCCGGAGGGGCTCAGCATGGGCGAGGAAGTGGTCGATGAAAACGCACCTGGAACCACCTATATCGCCGAGCGATTCGACGCTTGGGAATTGCGCTGCGTACGTGTTGAAGAAGGCCAGAAAGAGCCCTGCAATCTGTTCCAGTTGATGAAGGATGACCAAGACAACCCAATCGCCGAGATGAACTTTGTAACCTTGGCCAATGGTGGTCAGGCCATTGCCGGCGCCACGATTGTTGCGCCGCTTGAAACCCTGCTGACCAAACAGTTGACACTTTCCGTCGATACTGGCGCCAAGAAACGGTACCCTTTCCGGTTTTGCAGCGCCGTTGGGTGTTATTCGCAGATCGGATTTTCCAACGCCGATGTCGCTTCCTTCAAGCGTGGTGTGGAGGCCTCTTTGACAATTATTCCTGCTTTTGCACCGGATGAAACAATCACCGTGAAGCTGTCACTGGCTGGTTTCACGAAAGCCTATGAAGCTCTTAAGGCTTTGGATGCCCAGTAACTTTAGCGGCAATTAGACAAAATAGAATGCCGCTCGGTTTCGGGCGGCGTTTTTTTGTTTGGTATTTTTTTCAGTCGTCCGGCCGTGATCTGATGATCAATCCTTAGCTGCCAAAGCTGCCTTGATATCCGCCAGTTGCTTGGCCATCCGCGGCAAGCGACGCAAGGCTTTTTGCATCTCGACGTGGTTTTGCATTTTTACAGCCGGTGCGCCCAGCAATATCCGGCCAGCGGGTGCATTGGTGAAAATTTTGGTCGCGCCGCCCGCCACCACATCATCGCCGACAAAAATGTTGTCCGACACACCGCATTGCCCCGCCATAACCACACGGTCGCCAATNCGTGACGACCCGGCGATACCGACTTGCCCGCACAAAAGGCAATCCTCGCCGACTTCGACGTTGTGGCCGATGTGGACTTGGTTATCCAGCTTGCTGCCGCGTTTGATCCGTGTTGCACGGATGGTGCCGCGATCAATCGTAACATTGGCACCCAGTTCCACGTCATCGCCGATTTCAACCGAACCCAATGAATGTATGCGGNTCCAGCTTTGGGCCGAAGCCTCGACATCCTTGCCCAAGTTTTCGCGCGCCTGTTCAACCGTGGATTTNTCCGGCGTGACAAAGGAAAACCCGTCCGACCCAACAACCCCGCCAGGTTGTGCGATGAAACGGTTTCCGATGCACACGCGCGCGCCGATGCGCACCCCCGCCAATAGCAGGGCATCATCGCCGATCACAGCGTCCTCGGCCACACTCACATGGTTGGCAATCCGTGCATTGTCACCAATCACAACGCCGCGCCCAATCACCACAAACGGCCCAATTGCAGCGCCAGCACCAATCACTGCGGTTTCGTGGATGATGGCTGTGGCGTGAATGCCTGTCTCGATCTCGGGGCCTTGGTCTAGCAACGTGGTTAACCCCGACATCGCATAGCGTGGACGTGGCACAAAGATCGCCGCTTGCAACCCCAACGCCTGCCAATCGGCCCCTTGCCACAGAATGGCGGCACGGGCCTGTCCGCTGGTCAATCCCTCGGCGTATGTTTCGCTCATTGCCAAGGCCAGATCGTCCGGCCCCGCTGACGCAGGTTCGCTCGCGCCATGGATCAAGACGTCAACAGCGCCAACGGCTTTCGCCCCTAGCGCTGTTGCTATTTCCAAAACTGTATAGCCCATCACGGCCCCCAACTTTANTAGCGATTTCGCGCATTTATCTGTTGCGCGCATTCACTATGTTAGAGCTGTTTTAACCGCCAACCGAACGTAGCGCCACCCCAGCCTTGGCCAAGGCGCTGAATATCTTTGCGTCGCGACCGTAAACATCACGGCGATATTCCACCCCTCCCTTGGGTTTGCTGATGGCTGTGCGGTAAATTAGATGAACCGGCACAGGTTCCTTNAGATCAACCCGTGTTTCCAAGCCGGTCTTTAGCTTGGCATGGAAAAACTCTTGCGGATTGGCCATTTGCTTGGCCAGCAACGCATAGGCAAAATCAAACGGCTGCTGCAAGCGAATACAGCCATGGCTGAAGGCGCGCACATTGCGGGCAAACAGGTTTTTGGACGGCGTATCATGCAGGTAAATGTTATATTTGTTCGGGAACATAAATTTCACCAGCCCCAGCGCGTTGCCGCGGCTGGGCGGTTGCTTGAGGTTGAACGGAAAAGACTGCGCGGTAAATTGCGAAAAATCCACCGAACTGCGGCTCACTGTGCGGCCACGTGTATCAACGACGCGCAAATGTCCCACCGCATTTGGATTGCGTTTCAGCAGCGGCAGATATTCCTTGATCGCAATTGACCGCGGCACATTCCATGTCGGATTGATAATCAGAAACTCCATCACATCTGAAAATTCCGGCGTACGGCGGTCGCTTTGGTTTTTACCTACAACCGAGCGGGTCACGAATGTCACCTTGTTGTTGTCTATGATTTTGGCGGTGAAATCGGTCAGATTAACCAGAATGTGGCGTTTGCCACGGGGACGATTGAACCAGCGTTCACGCTCCATCGCGACCATAACCGATTGCAACCGGTAAGAGGCCGCTTTGTTGATTTCAGCCATCGTGGCTTTGCCCGCTTCACCGTCGGTTGGAAGCCCGTGATCAAGCTGGAACAATTGCACGGCCTTTTTTATTTTCGCGTCATAGGTTTGCGAGGCCGAACGTTTCAAATATCCCATCGCGGTCAAACGCTTGCGCAGGGCAACCACATGGCCACCAACGGATCCGGCCTTAAGCGAAGCCACCCCCACATTCGGACCAAACCCGCCGCGCCCTAGCAGTTTTTCAAGGCGCAGTTTTTCTTTCATCAAACGAACATATTCAGGCGTATCGGGAACCAGTTTCTTAAGAAACCCCGTTGGCGAGCTTTTTTCAAATGCGACCAGCGTTTGCAGACGTCCCCAGCGCTGAACGCTGCGCACCATACCGCTGTCGATCTTGCGTGGGTTCACAACGCCCGAGCGCAAATCGCCCGCATATTGCAAAAACAACCGGCTCATCTCGACTTCCATACGGCCGCGGTCTTGGCCGGTTTTAGCGGCTTTCAGCTGGGCCTTGATGACAGCCGGATCATAGCGTTTAATCGGCAGGCCATGGTTGCCCGCCTTGGCCAGAACCGCCAAAAACGCCTTGCGGCGCTGGCCGTCTTTACCAGCACGACCGGTCCAGATCGATTTATATTTGCGGGCTTTGTAAAATTCTGCCAATGCCTTATCATTTGCTGCGGCTTGCGCAACGGCCTGTGTATAGGCTGTGACCTGCGCATTTACAGGTGCGCTTGTAATTGTAAATGCGAATAAAACGGCCATAGCCGCCACAAAATTGTGTAAATTACCCATTTGAAAAAGCGTCCTATTCATCCTGAACTCCCAAACCTTTTTACCCCTTAGACTTATTGTCGCAGACAATCGTTAATTAATCGCCATGTGTCCATTCACAATCGCTTTAGATTGCACAAAATGTCGTTGTTCGGCAAAAATTCCCCCCAATATTCTGCGTTTTAGCATCGCACATATGATTTCAGCAAAAAATTGCCGATTTCACCTATTCTAAAGACTTATGGGCAATCCTTACTTGGTGATTGATTCGAGATGTGCAATAACACCGTTGCATCTGGGGATGACATGAGCAGTGAGTTGCATTTTATGCGGCCAACGAGCTACGGGACGGGCAGAGATACTATGACGGGCACAAACAAATCCTTGATCACGCGACGCGGTGTTTTGCGGGCTTTCGCCGCTACCACACTTGTCGCCGCTCCGACCTACGCAAATGCGGCAGGTTTTCTGCGCGGCGCGGGCGATATTCGTCGGCTACGTATGTATAATGGGCGCACCGGCGAAAACCTTGATACGATCTACTGGATTGAGGGCAAATACATCAAGGATGCCGTCAAAGAGATCAATTATTTCATGCGCGACTGGCGCCAAGACCAAACCAAAAGCATGGACACCCGCAATTTTGACATTATGACAGCCGCTCACAACCTGATGGATGTGTCCGAGCCTTACATGCTGTTGTCCGGTTACCGGTCACCAAAAACCAACGCGATGTTGCGTTCGCGTTCGCGCGGTGTGGCGAAAAACTCGCTGCATATGAAAGGTCAGGCTGCCGATTTGCGTCTGAAATCGCGTTCGGTGAACCAGATTTACAAGGCTGGACTGTCCTGTGCCGGCGGTGGTGTTGGGAAATATTCCGGCTCCAACTTTGTGCATATGGATTGCGGCCAGATCCGCAGCTGGGGCAGCTAAGCTCCGTTTGCAAAAACTACTCTTAAGGGCATGACGCAGCTATCAGCTGCGTTTTGTTGCATTTGGGCGTTGTTCGTCACGCCCCATAGCGATCAATATCGCATTATCAACTTGGCGGGACTGAAACGCGGCTTTGTCGTCGATCCCTTCCCAGTCAATCCCGATCAGGGATTGTGCAATCGCACCGCCCAACGTCCCACCAGGGCCTGTTGCGATAAACACATCAGGTGCAAATTCCTTCGCCGCCACCTGAACCGCTTTGGTAAAGTCATAGGTTTCAACAACTTGCACCCCAAGGGTGTAGTTGCGCAAAGCTACCGATTCCGTTGCCCCCGGCCACCAGATTGCCCCGCGTCCATCAATCAGCGGGATTTCAGGTGTGCCAAACAGATCAGCCCCCAATTTCAAACGCCCCTCAGCCGCGACCGGCGCCTGAAGTGAGGTGTGAAAGGCCGCATGGTTTGGCAGGCGCAATGGATAACGATCATAGGCCGGAACCGAGGCCTCAAATGCCTGCAAGCCTGCCTCGTCCCCCGCCACCACAAGCATCCCGCCCAAATTGATCGAGGCCGCCAGTGTGTGGCCTTTGCGGCCCCCGATATCGCGCACCAGCGCCATCAATTCTTGTTCTTNACCCTCAATGGAGNGCCAGTTTTCATCAACAAACGGGTATAATATCTGCCCACCGATCAACCGCTCCTGCATTAGGGTGCCCATCGTGTTCACAATTTGCAAACCCGCCATCGGGCTCACAGCCCCACCAGCCGCCAAAGCCGTATACCAGCCCATCGAATTGCCGGTGACCGCGACAATGTCGAAATCATTCGAAATCGCCTGCGCATCCAACAAGGACGCGGCATAAATCAACGGCGAGGCGTTGTCGCCTGTGGTGTGAACGCGGGCCGAAAACTTGGCCGCACCATCCAACGCGCTGAGCGTTTCCTGCCCTTGCGCAGCACGATAGGCATCAAAATCGGCCAGCTTGCCGCCATGATGACGGGCAAGATACCCGAGTTCAGGCGCATTATATGTGCCGCGTCCGGGGCAGATTAAAACCGCTGTTTGTTTCATTTCTCACCCTCCAGCAACGCAATCGCGCCAGCAATGATCCCGTTGGCTGAGGGCAACGTCGCGCCGTACGCTGGCCCCGTTGCAATAAAGCAATCCTCGCCGGTCACACGCGCGATATTTTCCTGTCTGTTTTCCACAAACATAGACATCAGCGCTTCGGATTGACTGCCGGTTTCGCGGCACTCATCAACAATTAGGATTGCACCGCAACCTTTTGTTTGTTTTAGTAATTCTTCTTTTGGAACAGGCGCAATCCAGCGCATGTCGATCACACGCACCTTGATCCCTTTGGTCTTTAATACTTTGGCGGCCTGCAAGGACAGGTAATAACCATTCGCGTAACTCACAATCGCCAGATCGGTGCCACGTCCTGATACGCCAACTTGCCCAAGGCCAATGCGTTTGTCGGGCGACGGGTAGGTCTGCATCCAGCCACCATCCCCGGCGCCGTGCAAATCGCGCATCGGGTAGAGCGCGATAGGTTCGACAAATACCACCACGCGCTGCTCCTCGCGGGCCAATCGCACACATTCGCGCAGCATACAGGCCGCATCCGCGCCGTTTGAGGGGCAGGCAATGATCACGCCTGGAATATCACGCAACACGGCAAGTGAATTGTCGTTGTGAAAATGACCGCCAAAGCCGCGCTGATACCCCAGACCAGCAATCCGCAGCACCATCGGNTTGGTGTACTGGCCGTTCGAGAAAAAGCTAAGCGTCGCNGCCTCGCCCCTGATCTGATCTTCGGCGTTGTGCAAATAGGCCAAAAACTGAATTTCAGGCATCGGGATAAACCCGTTGTGTGCCATACCAATTGCAAGGCCCAAAATGGATTGCTCGTCCAACAAGGTATCAATCACCCGATCCGCCCCGAACCGGTTTTTCAACTTTTTCGTCACCCCGTAAACACCGCCCTTGCGGCCTACATCCTCGCCCATCAGGGCGATCTCGGCATGCTCGAGCATCAGGTCAGTCAGCGCCCAATTTATCAGTCGCAACATCGGTTGCGGGTCATTCATAGCCTTCATGTCGCTGCCGAACGCGGCTTTGCGCGCAGCCTGTGTTGGCCCGTTTGTGGGGGCGCAGTCACGTTTTGGCGGGATCAGCGAGGCGGCAACCTCCGAGCCATTGCGCAGGTGCGGGCGCTGAACAGCCTGCGCCGCCAAACGTGTGCAACGCGTCTCGGTTTCATTATATATCTCAATAGCCTGACCCGCATCTAGCGCGCCCAATTCGGTCAACACCCTGACGGAATGCAGCAATGGATCATTGCCCTCATCCAGTTCAATCGCTCTGGTGTCGCGATAGGTCGCCTCGACGTCCGATCCGGCGTGCCCATAGAGACGCACGGTGGCCACGTGCAGAAATNCTGGCTTTCGGTGTTTTCGCACATAGGCCGCCGCAAGTGTCGCAACGCGGTGTGTTTCAACGATATCCAANCCGTTGCACGTGAAATATTTCATCCCCGGGCGGGCCGAAAAACTGGCTGCTATCCAACCGTCAGGCGTTGGTGTGGAAATGCCAATGCCGTTGTCTTCGCAGACAAACAACATCGGCATGGGCACCGATTGAAAGCTGGTCCAGCAGGCGGTGTTGAACGCGCCTTGGGCGGTGGAATGGTTGGCCGAGGCATCGCCAAAAGACGCCATCACAATCGCGTCCTCGGGCAGGCTGCGGTGTTCGGGTGCGTGCCGACGCGCCAAACCCAAGGAGTAGGCCGCACCAACGGCTTTTGGCAGGTGGCTGGCGATGGTCGAGGTTTGCGGCGGGATGTTTAAATCTTTTGAACCCAGCACCTTGTGGCGGCCACCCGAGGTTGGATCATCAGACGAGGCCGCAAAGCTGAGTAACATATCCCACGCAATATTTTGCCCCGGCACTTGGGCGGCGCGTTGAATCTGAAACGCCGCATCACGGTAGTGCAGGAACGCCATATCGGTTGGACGCAGGGCTTCGGCCACTGCCGCCATTCCCTCGTGCCCGCTGGAGCCAATGGTATAAAACCCTTGCCCCGCCTTTTGCATTGAACGGCTTGTGCGATCCAACTGGCGTGACAACACTTGCGAGCGAAACATCTCGACCAGTTTGGTAGCGGGCAGATCGGTTTGCGCAGGAGCACCACCGGGTAAATCCCCGCTTTTCACTCGATTCAGAAAATTCTGGTGAACAACTGCTGCGCGATCCATATCTTCCCCGTTTTTGCCGGAATCATCCAATTGCTCGTAGTCTGGCTGTTTTTGAGGCGCAACACCACTTGCCAATATACCGGAAAACCGTGATATATAGACATTATGACGGAAAGACCCTCAAAATGGCTCAAAGACGAGTTGGACCGGCGCATTGTACGTGAGCTACAGCGCAATGCCCGCGAATCCACCACCAACATTGCCGCCAAACTGAATGTGGCGCGCTCGACTGTGCATGAGCGTATCACGCGGATGGAAAACGACGGGGTTATCGCAGGTTACTCGGTGGTATTGAGCAAAAATCCAGCCGAAGAGAGAATTCAAGTCATTGTTTTAATGGAAGTTAAACAACAAGAGACCCGAAAAATCCTAAACCGGCTTGGGCAATACGCCGAAATCCGGCTGTGTCTGTCGATTAACGGCGAGTTTGACCTTTTCCTGAGCATTGAGGCCCCGCGGATCGAGGACTTGGACGTGGTGGTTGATGAAATCGCCGAAATCACCGGTGTGATCCGCACCAAGACATTTGTGGTCTTTGGACGCCGTTTTGATCGTGGGTATAATGAAACAGCACAGCGGATTGCGGCACAATTTTTACGCGACACCAATCAAAATGACGGGTAGACCGACGATTTGACGGCCTCCCCACCTGTTTCCGTCAATTTTCAGACTGAAAATCCCCACAAGAGACGCCCACTGTTTGACCAATCAGGCAAACAGGAGAAAACCCATGTGGAATATTTGCATTATCGGTGGCGGCAAGATCGGACAGGCGATCACTGCTTTTCTGGCAGAATCGGCTAACTATAGCGTTACGGTCGCGGATCGAAACCTTGAGGCACTCAAGGCGATTGACCAGCCCAACGTCGCAATCACCCAGATAGACGCCTCGGATGCGGACGCGGTCGCCAAAACCTTGAAAGGATTTGACGCTGTCATTTCAGCGGCTCCTTTTTTCCTGACCCCAACGATTGCCGAAGGTGCAAAACGGGCTGGTGCGCACTATTTTGACCTGACCGAAGATGTCGCCTCGACCAACATCGTGCGCGAACTGGCCAAGGATGCAGACACCGTGTTCATGCCGCAATGTGGTCTTGCGCCCGGATATGTCGGCATTGCGGGCGCACATCTGGCGGCCGGGTTTGACAGCATCGATACGCTGTCATTGCGGGTCGGCGCGCTGCCGCTCTACCCGACCAATGCGCTGAAATATAACCTGACGTGGTCCACNGACGGGTTGATCAACGNATACTGTAACCCGTGCGATGCGCTGGTTGACGGCCAACTGGTAAAGACTGCGCCATTACAAGATTTGGAGGCCCTGTCAGTCGATGGGGTGAACTATGAATGTTTCAACACCTCGGGCGGGCTTGGCACANTGGCGGAACAATTGCAGGACAAGGCGCGGTCGGTTTCCTACCGCACCATCCGCTATCCCGGCCATCGCGACATTATCAAACTGTTGCTGCATGATCTGGGGCTGGTGNGCAGGCGTGATGTGTTAAAGGGCATCTTTGAAACCGCCCTGCCACGCACCGATCAGGATATTGTTTTGGTCTATTGCACCGCCACCGGCATGATCAACGGCGAATTTCGTGAACGCTCCTTGATCAACAAAACGGTGGCGCGTCAGATTAATGGCACCCATTGGGGCGCGATCCAGATCACCACAGCAGCAGGGGTCACTGGCGTCGTTGATATGGTGCGGCGCGGGATGCTGGCCAGCTCGGGCTTTATTGCCCAGGAAGACGTAAAATTGCCTGACTTTATGACCACCGAATTTGGCCGCCTTTATACACTGGGCGATATGACAACATTGGAAAGCGCAGCATGAACAAACAATTCAAAACCGCCGATGCGATTTTGGCCCGACTGGGTCTGAGCGCCAATGTGTTGACGAATGGCAACCTGACCGTGACCTCCCCCGTGGATGGGAGCGTGTTGGCGCAACTGTCCGAAACAACAAACATGGAGGTTGTTATTTCGCGCGCCCAAGCTGCATTTTTGAAATGGCGCACCCTGCCCGCCCCGCGCCGTGGTGAACTGGTGCGTTTGCTGGGCGAAGAACTGCGCGCGGCCAAGGATGATCTGGGCGCACTGGTGTCATTGGAGGCTGGTAAAATCCTGTCCGAAGGACAAGGCGAAGTGCAGGAAATGATCGACATTTGTGATTTCGCGGTGGGCCAGTCGCGGATGCTATACGGGCTGACGATTGCGTCCGAGCGCCCCGGTCACCGGATGATGGAAACTTGGCACCCCGTCGGTCCAATCGGGGTGATCAGCGCCTTCAACTTCCCCGTGGCAGTCTGGTGCTGGAACACCGCCTTGGCGCTGACCTGCGGTGATCCGGTTATCTGGAAGCCCTCCGAGAAATCCCCACTAACTGCGCTGGCCTGTCAGGTGATCTTTGAACGTGCCGTTGCACGTTTTGGCGAGGACGCGCCGGATGATCTGTTGCAGGTGGTGATTGGCGGCCACAAAATCGGCGAGGCCTTGGTGGCGTCTGATGATATTCCGGTGATCTCGGCGACAGGATCTACCCGTATGGGCCGCGCTGTGGCCCCTGTGGTGGCGGCGCGATTTGGCCGCTCGATCCTCGAGCTGGGAGGTAACAATGCAATGATCGTAGCCCCGTCTGCGGACATCGATATGGCCGTGCGTAGCATCGTGTTTTCGGCCGTAGGCACCGCAGGACAACGCTGCACATCGTTGCGCCGTTTGATTGTGCATGAAAGCATCCGCACCGATCTAGTGGCGAAACTGGTGAAGGCTTACGCAACCCTCCCCGTCGGCTCCCCTCTTGATCCGGCCACACTGGTGGGTCCTTTGGTGGACATGGCCTCGCTTGACGCGATGCAATCCGCCCTGTCGGATGCCAGCACCCAAGGTGGCACTGTGCATGGTGGCGAAGTGGTGCAGGACGGCGTGCCCGCTGGCGGGGCCTATGTGCATCCGGCGGTGGTGGAAATGCCCGCGCAAACCGCAATTGTTGAAACCGAAACCTTCGCGCCGATCCTTTATGTGATGATCTACACCGATCTGGATCAGGCGATCGAAATGCAAAACGCGGTGCCACAGGGGCTGTCGTCCTGCATCTTCACGCTGGATATGCGCGAAGCGGAACAATTTATCTCGGCAACGGGGTCGGATTGCGGCATCGCCAACGTTAACATTGGTCCTTCGGGGGCCGAAATCGGTGGCGCATTCGGTGGCGAAAAGGAAACCGGTGGCGGGCGTGAAAGCGGTTCAGACGCCTGGAAAGGCTACATGCGGCGCCAAACCAACACGCTGAACTATTCAACCGAATTGCCACTGGCACAGGGTGTTAAGTTCAACATCTAACATGAAAAGTTGCGCCCATATACACATGCGAGATTTGGGCGTTTCGATACACCCCGATGGTGGTCGCTAGGAAACGAGCAGAATTCTTTGACAATTGGGCGCACAAGCTCTTGAGAGCAGCTATGGCGATTGCCAAGCATAGNAAATTCAAAAAGAGCGTGGATATTGGCGGAACATTCACAGATGTTGTGCTTGAAAAAGATGGCCAGCTTTTCTCGAGCAAGATTCTGACAACCTATGTCGCACCCGAAAACGCCATTATTGAAGGCATGGCCGAGGTCTGTTCAAAATCGGATGTAAGGCCGTCCGAAATTGGCCAGATCATTCATGGAACCACATTGGCGACCAATGCATTGATCGAACGGCGCAGGGCGAAAACCGCGTTGATCACCCCCCAAGATGACGGCAGTCCGATAAAGGGCAAAGGCAAACGATTTGTGCCACACGGGCGGCGTGGGGCGGTGGCATTTCCTGGCGGCGCTGGTTACGGTGACCCCAAAGACAGGCCCGTTGAGCACGTGAAACGCGATCTGGCGCGTGGGTATATTTCGGCCCAAATGGCGGCACAGGATTATGGGTTAAGCGCAACAGACATTGCAGCCGTAGAAGAGGCAACCGTAAAGGAGAGGACGTATAATGAAGACGGCACCACAGTACGCAAGCTATGACGTAATCATCGTAGGCGGAGCTATTATGGGCGCCTCCACGGCGTGGTTCTTGACTGAGGACAAAGATTTTGACGGGCGCGTGTTGGTCATTGAAAAAGACCCCACTTACGAGTTTTGCTCGACCACGCATACCAATTCGTGCATGCGCCAACAGTTTTCAAGCGAATTGAATGTGAAAATTTCCCAGTTTGCGGCCAGTTTTGTAAAGAACCTGCGCAAATATATGGGCAACGATGATCGTGTGCCACAACTGTCGATCCACAATTTTGGCTACATGTATCTGGCCGACAACGACGCCTTTGCCAACAGTTTGCGGGCCAGCCAAAAAATTCAAAAAGCTGCCGGTGCCGCCACCCAGTTGATGACGGCCGAACAGATCAAAGCGGCCTATCCGTTCTACAACGTCGATGACATTTTGCTTGGCTCTATCAACCTTGTGGACGAGGGCTATTGGGATGGAAACGCCGTATTCGACTGGTGGCGCAGGATATCGCGCGAACGCGGTGTGGAATACGTGCAGAATGAAGTCATTTCGATGACGAAAAACGCAGCGGGCACGCGTGTCGAGAGCGTCACATTGGTTTCGGGCGATGTGATTTCCTGCGGCCAAGTTGTGAACGCATCGGGGCCACGCGCCGTTCGGACATCCCGCATGGCGGGGATCGAACTGCCCGTCGAGCCGCGCAAACGTTATTCTTGGGTATTTTCTGCCGAGACACCACTGGACCGAGATCTGCCACTGACGATTGACCCCTCTGGCGTGCATGTGCGTGAAAACGGTGGCGGAACCTATCAATGTGGCGGGCATTCGGATATTGATCCGGCTGTCGATTGTGACGACTTCGACATGGATCATACCCTTTGGCAAGATCACGTCTGGCCGATACTGGCAACACGCATTCCGCAATTTGAAGCAATCAAAGTGCAGTCAGAATGGGCCGGCCATTATGCCTATAACACGTTAGATCAAAACGCCATCGCCGGGCCCCATCCGCAGATCGAGAATTTCCTCTTTCTAAATGGGTTTTCAGGTCATGGGCTGCAACAGTCCCCTGCAATGGGGCGGGGCACTGCTGAAATGCTTGTGCATGGCAGATACAAAACACTTGATCTAAGCCCGTTCAGATTTGAACGCATCGGGGCGAACCGTCCAATCATAGAAAAGGCGATTATTTAATAA
>JGI24724J26744_10001338_pt1 | contig 16997 bp, 14 predicted proteins | sample Cruoilmetagenom7_FD_26744 | JGI IMG/M metagenome (IMG submission 26744) | reverse complement strand
AACATCTGCCCGAAAATATCTTTTATCTCTCCACTGACCTTCACCTTATAGGTGGTACGCCCCTCTGTCATCCCCGTGATCTGAACAGTATTCCCATAAACATCCACCGATGCACCGAGAAGCTCTGGAGAAATCTCCAGCATCCCCTCGTTAAAGCTCTCCGCATCAATGGGATTATTGAACTCTATCGTCAAAGGCATCAGCGGGCGGCACTGATCGCCCCATCCGCAACTATGGTCGGTCAATTTCAGCGGCGCATAAGTGTAAAAAGAATAACTTTGCGCTTCTGTGGTCAAAAGCGGGCCCTCCGCCGATGGCGTACCCGATTCAATGGTGACATAAATCTCCGCATCTGCAGGGAGCGGCTCATAAGTCCGAAAAACCAAATATCGGCTTTCTTGAGTATTCTCCACTAAATTGCTGATAGTTTCATCTTCTGCAATTTCGTCTTCTGTTGCTAGTTTAATATCAACTTTGTGGCTTTCCGCATTGACAGTGATATTTTCCAGCACCTTAGCAGGGTCAATTCGTTGGTCAAAGGAGATAAAGAAGAGGGGCTCTAATGGTTGTGGTTCGTCCCAAGGATGATATCGTTGCATTTTCGGAGCAGGTGTATTAAAACCGAAACTCACACTCTCCGCCAAAACGCCTCCTACGGCGGATTCTATCCCTGCTGGGATCAAAACTTCATATTCCGTTGCCATCGGTAAGCGGTCAATTAGCTCAGAATCATATTGAAAAGTGAGCGTTTTTGTCCCCAGCCAACGCCACGTCCCCGGCAAAGTAGGAGAGATTTGCACCGGTACATCCATCTCAGTCAAATCTTCGATGGTCGTTAACGGAACCATCGGCTGATTAAAGGTGATATTCACAAAAGGAGCAATCGGGATTTCACCCTCAGGTGAGTAGCGCAAAACTTCGAGAGCGCCGTAATCCACATCTATGGCAGCCGCATCTCCATCAGGCGGAAAAGATTCTTCAAGCGTCTCCCCCGGTCGCGGAGGCGGGATGACTTCGTCTGGGAAATTAAAATCGGTCGTATCGGAGATACCAGCGGCAAGGGCGGGCAGGCGGTTAAGCAGAGAAGTAAGTTCGTCATCCGCTAACAATTCACCTTTCACATAAGGAGCAGGGACGAAGATATCTTCATTCTCCATTCCTTCGCTGAGAGTAAAAGTCAGCGGCGTGCTTTCTTCCTCATCNAAAGGCACACCTTCGCTTTCTTCGGGNGTGGGTAGAGGCGTTGGCGTTTCATTCCCAGGTGAGCAAGCTGAAAGCCCAAAAAATAATAATGCAATGACAATGAAACCTTTATGCAACCTTTTCATGACTTTCTCCTTTTGATATCTCTATTCTAACTTGAAGCATAGACGCTTTTAAACATCAATTGGTTCCAACGCGCTGTGTCTAAATTAGACATCATTTTATTTATAGAAACACATTACAAACTCCATTGAAAGAAGTCACCACAAAACGGTAAAACTTAAATAGAATCATTCTATGTTCAAGAAAAACACAAAACACTAACAACCAGTCATAATCAGTGCGGCAAGCGAATTACCCGAAAAACAGTGCAAACGACTCGAGAACTTGTCAAGTTCCAACCTGGTTGCACCCGAAAAAATATGGCTCAATAGCAGATAAAAAAGCTACCCCCATATAAGGCAATTTAATAAGGAAAACACCGTACAAATACGGTGTTTTATGGTGCACCAGGGCTTGCGATTCTCCTGTGGAGAGTCGTAAGGTCTTTTCTCTTAAACCTGCTGATCAAGAGTCCGTTGCTTCACTCGTCCATAGTGTCCACAGTGTTTCATAAAAATTGCATCTAAGAAAGCGTCTGTCAAGTATTTTTATATAAATGAACTCCTTTATTAAGGTTTTTTACAGGACAATATTTAACCGATGCATCTAATCGTGCTCAGCTTGGATATAATATCTCCAAGCAGGTCAATAGTTGGCCAGGCACACCATACCTTCCGGTTCTATATGTATATTCCTTTATCCAACCAACTTGAGAAAGACTACCTGTTTTTTTAAGCAGGTCTTGTTTACTGTATTCTTTTCCGAATAATCTTGCCATAAGAAGCCTCTCTATATCAGAGCACTTTAAATCCATACGTAATTTTTCACCACATCCAGCATCGATAAGATGTTCTCAGAAGGTATATCTGGAGTCGCCGCATGTGAGGGAGCGAAAATGAATCCGCCATCTTTTCCTAAAACATCAAGCATATATAATGCCATCTCCTCACAATCCTTGATGGTGGCTTTTGGAAGGAATTGCTGTGTACTAATACCCCCATAAAAGGTCAAATCCTTTCCATATTCTTTTTTTATCATCTGTAGATCATATATCTCAGGTTGGATTGTGTTGTACACATCCATTCCCATATCTATTAGGTCGGGTAAGATTGTTCGGTTATCTCCACAACTATGTAGAATGATATATTTACCTTTAGATTTAACTTTTTCAAACATTTTCACAAAGCCCGGCTTGATATATTTTCTCCAATATTTTGGACCCATGATTAATCCACGCTGTTGTCCCCAATCATCTCCAAAATATACGCCTTCGTAATCATAGTCAAGCACTATATCAAAAAGTTTTAGATGATGTTCAAGAATTTTCGCGAAAAGTGCCTCAGTTCCTTTCTCATCAAGATACATATCCATCAAGAGATTTTCCATACCTCTCAAACTCCATGCTCGTTCAAAATAACACATAGTAAGAGAGAACATACGAAAACGGCCGCTAGTATCTTGCTCAAGATTTCTACATATTTTCTTTGCAAAATCGACCCTTATTTCAGGGAAAATATACCCATCAATATTCTTTTCTTTTAATGGAAATCCTATTACTACTCCAACATCGCCCCCATCGTCAACCTTTTGCCACGAAACACCGAAAATGTCACGTTCTGTTCGATCACCTAGTATTTCATTCTGTTTATATTTTGCGCGTGTTAAATGATTGCCGAGAAAACTTTCAGCATTTTCAATGCCTAATTCTTGCTTCAACCTATTCGTGAAACTCATTGTAAGGTCAATATGCCATGGCGTAAGATCTGTTTGTTTATGACAAATCGCATCAATAACTCTTTGCTTCATAAACACAAGATAATTTTCCTTTTCGTATTAGGTAAAAAACCGATTTATTTTTTTTGGAGAATATTTATCTATATCCACTTCTCTACAATTTTTGCCTGATTCGCGAATGTATCTTTTAAAGTTGCATATAGACTTCGATATGTTTGATAATAGTCTTCATACATCGCAACATTTTTGCTATTTGGCTCTGTCACACTGATTGGTTTAATAATCTGGCTGCACGCCTCTTCCGCATTCTTAAAGTGTCCTGCTCCAATACCCGCTAGTATCGCTGCGCCAACACAACCCGTTTCGGATACATTGGTAGTTACGATGTTCGCATTATAAATATCCGCCTGCATTTGCAGCCATAGGTTGGATCTTGCACCACCGCCTGATGCTCGTACTTCACCTACCGACACATCTGCATCGCGCAATAATTCGATCGTATCTCTTAGACTAAATGTGACACCTTCCATCACAGATCTTGTGATCTCGTTTAATCCATGGCGATAAGATAGTCCGAAGAAAACACCCTTCGCGTAAGGATCAGGATAGGGGGTTCGCTCGCCATTCAAATATGGCAAAAAGACCAGGCCTTCACTGCCTATATGCGTTTTGAATGCCTTATCCGTCATCAGTGTATATACATCCTCCCCTTTTTGCTTCATCATTTCAAGTTCATTAGTAAATATGGTGTCTCTAAGCCATTTGAAAGAACCACCCGCCGCTAAAGTACATCCAAACAAGCACCATGTATCGGGCACCGAATGGCAAAACGATAAGGCAGCAGCTTGTTTCACATCTGGTATGGGTTTGTTAGCAGCAGCATATACAACACCCGATGTGCCTATAGTGGCAGACACAATTCCTTCTTTATATACACCACTTCCAAGTCCACAAGCTGGCTGATCTCCTGCACCGCCGACCACGGGAATATTCGCCTTGAGACCCAATTCTTCAGCCACATCCGCCTTTAAATATCCAGCAACCTCTTGCGATTCAATGACATTATCGCTGACAATATGCCGCTCCAACCCACAGATCTCAAACATTTCATCAGACCATTTTCGGTTCGCGACATCAAAAAGATAAGATCCTGAAGCATCCGTCACCTCAAGTGAGATTTCGCCTGTCAGCATAAATTTCAAATAGTCCTTGGGAAAAAGAACCTGGGCAATTTTTTCGAACACTTCTGGCTGGTGCTTTTTTACCCACATCAACTTTGGTGCCCAATATCCAGTTAATGGGATGTTAGAGGTTTTTTCCAGCAGGAAATCCATGCCAGCTTTTTCTTTGATATATTCCACCTCCTCGACAGCCCGTTGGTCTAGCCAAATGATGCAATTACCGAGTAAGTTGTTATCCTTATCTAATAAGGTGCTTCCAAGCATTTGCCCTGAGATACCAATACCATCAATTGATTTCCCTACTCCACTTTTATGCACCGCTTCTTTAATTGCGTATTTACAGGCATCCCACCATTCATTTGGATCTTGCTCCGCCCACATCGGTTTTTCGGTTATAACATCTAATTCCTTATATCCAACTCCGGCTGAACTACCATATTCGTCCACAACAATCGCTTTTACTCCGCTTGTTCCAGAATCGATACCTAAGAAATGTTTCATAATTCACTCCTTTGATTATCTTTTTTAATCCAAAAATATTATCATCTAATAGTGGTCAGTGTTTTCTGAGTGGATACACAAATTTCATTCCTAAGTTGTTTTGCTTTTTCTTAACTGATCGATTAAAACAGCAACAACGATCAAACTACCTATTGAGATATCTAATATAAACGGATTTATCCCTAATAATGCCCCTCCATTCCTGATACTGGCGATAATAATTGTTCCTAATACAGTTCCGGGAATACTCCCTATGGCACCATTTAACGAACCGCCGCCTACAACAACTGCCGCAATTGCATCCAGCTCATACCCCTGGCCTGCAGTCGGAACACCGTTGCCAAGCCTGGCCGTCATTAACATACCAGCAATCGATGCCATGAACGCACTAAAAGCGTAGATACCACAAATATTGATACCGATCTTAATACCTGACAATCTTGCGGCTTCGGTGTTACTGCCAATTGCGTACATATTCCTTCCGAAAACGGTATATTTTGAAACAAACCATCCAATGATAATAGTGATAAACCAGACATAGGCCATTGCAGGTATTCCCAGATATCTTTGTACTGCAAAATCACCAATTGCTTCGGGCAACCCCATAATCTTTTGTGCCCCACACATCAGCATGACCAGACCTCTGACAACGGTCATACCACCGAGAGTCGCAATGAACGCGGGCACCTTGCCCTTATGGATGATTATCCCCATTAACGCGCCGATTATTGCGCCAGCAACCAGAGCAATGATTATGGCGGCCCAGACTGGAAAACCAGCAACCATCAACTGGGAGGCTAGTATGCTGCTAAAAGCCAGAACAGAACCGACCGACAGATCAATGCCGCCTGAAAGGATTACAAACGTCATTCCAATGGCCAGAACTCCGATTATTGCAGTTTGTCTTAGAAGATTTGTAACATTGGCGAAGGATAGAAATTTATCATTCATCACCCATAAAACCACTATCAACACCATCAGTATAATGATCAAGTTACTTTCAGCAACCCGAGTAAATCTCTTGAATATTCTATCTTTGTTTGCTTTTGATTTCATTTCTGCCTGTCTCCAATAATGATGTATTAAAAAACTTATTTGATGCCGGAAGCTAACTTTAATAGCTCTTCCTCATTGTATTCACCTCGAGAGACCGTTCGCATATATTTCCCTTCGCTGATAACAACTATTCTGTCTGCAATGCCCATTATTTCAGGAAGGTAAGAAGATATTAAGATCACAGCGTTGCCTCCCTCGAGTAGATCTTGCAATAATTTATAAATCTCAGTTTTCGTACCGACATCAATGCCTACTGTGGGTTCGTCGAATATGAAAATGCCGCTATCTTTACAAAGCCATTTTGAAACAACCACTTTTTGCTGGTTTCCACCGCTTAGATTGAGTACTTTTTGATATATCCCCGGTGTGGCTACCCTAAGCTTATTAACATATTCGTTTGCGTTCAATTGTTCTTGTTTTAAATTTATCAAACCTAATTTTGAGATTTCGGCGTAGGAAGCCAAATTGATGTTTTCTTTTACTGACATCTCAAGCGCTAAACCTTGTGTTTTTCTGTCCTCAGGTAAAAAACCCATTCCCAGATTAATGGCGTCAACAGGACTCTTGATGCTCCTTTTTTCCCCATTCACCACCACTTCACCACTGTCATACGCATCAGCACCAAAAATAGACCGCATAATTTCAGTTCGTCCTGAACCAACAAGTCCGAAGAAACCTAAAATTTCGCCTTTGTGTAGTTCGAAACTGATATTTTCAAACTTACCTTTTTTTGAAAAATCTTTAACTTCAAGCACTTTTTCACCCGGCTTTAAGTGTTGAATCGAGTACATATCCTCAATTGTTCTTCCAACCATCTTTGCGATAAGCTCATCTTCGGTCGTTTCGCTAACTGATAATGTGTCGACCCATTTACCGTCCTTCAAGACAGTAACCACATCACAGAGCTCAAAAATTTCCTCCAGGCGGTGCGAAATATAAACAATCGCTGCTCCCTCGTTTTTTAATTGGCGGATGATTTTAAAAAGTTCCTCAACTTCTTCATTGGCAAGCAGAGCAGTCGGTTCATCAAAAATTATCACCTTACTTCTATCAAAATTCTTTTTTGCAATGACCACCATCTCTTGCTGCCCAACAGGTAAATCTTTGACAAGCGAATGCGCATCAACCTTGATGTTGAGAGCATCCAAAGCTTTTTGAGCTACCTTATACATATATGCCCACCTGACGAGACCGAATTTATTCTTCGGTATGTTTCCGAGAAAGAAATTCTCCGCGACTGTCAAATCACCAGCTATAGTCACATCCTGATACACCGCACTAAGCCCGAGCGACCTTGACATGACCGGATCAGAAATATCGACTTTTGTACCTTCAATATATATTTCACCACTCGTTTCCCGAAAGACGCCCATAAGTATTTTAATGAGGGTTGACTTACCTGCACCGTTTTCTCCAACTATCGCATGAATTTCACCATTATTGAAGGCGATGCTGACATCCTGTAGGGCTTTGACGCTGGGAAAATTCTTACAGATGTTTTCCATACGAATAATTTTTTTTATTGTATCGGCCACTTCTATCCTCTCAAGTCAAGTATTTTATTCTCTGAGTTATTTATTATAAAATTATTTATAATTACGTTATTTATTTGATGTATACTTAATAAAGTGTGGATATCCGGACTTTGTGTCCGGATATCCACCGGCCTTAAGAGCTATTTCAGATCTTCCGCTCTTGTCACTACAACGCCTGTATCGACAAATGAAGGAACATCTTCACCTGCCACCGCTTTTACGGCGTATTCACAACCAGCATATCCCATATTGTATGGATCCTGGATGATGAGGGCGTCGATGACTCCCTCTACCAAGAAATCAAGCTCTTCCTGGTCATCATCATACGCAACCACAACAACAGAATCCTTGAGTCCTGCCTGTTTGATTGCCCTACCAACACCGTCACCAGTATGGTTGTTATCCGGGTAGATGCCAATCAATGCGTCACCTTCACGCGTGATGATTTGTTCTGTCTCAGTCAATGCTAATTCGATTTCGTTGTTAACATAAACAGGCTCTAACACCTCGATATCAGGAGCAATTTCTGCCATTTTATCGATGAATCCGCCATCTCTATCTACAATAGTCTGGACACCAGCTACTGCCGCAACGATTGCCACTTTCCCACTCAGTGGGATGCCAGCCTCTCCCAGCTCAAAGACCATTGCTTCGGCTGCCAAAGCGCCGCCGAGCACGTTATCTGTCGCGAGGAAAGTTGTCACATCATCTGATAGAATTGCAGTGTCAATTGTCATGACAACAATCCCCTTTTCTCCAGCGTCTTTAAGCGCAGCAAAAGCACCTTCACCCGCGTTTGAGGCGATAATGATGGCATCAGGCTCATTGAGGATAACAGTTTCAAGAATGGAAAGTTGTTCATCAACATCCGCTTCGGAAGCTGGTCCATAAATGGTTACGTTAACATTATCATTATCAGCACCAAATGCCTCGCCGCCAGCGATAGCTTGCTGCCAGAAACCAGAGTCGGTCGCTTTTACAATTAAAGCGAACTCCAACACTTCGGCCTCTGGTTCTTCTTCGACTACTACTTCTTCTTCGGCTGCTTCTTCTACTACGGGTGCTTCCTCTGCGGGGGCAGCGGGAGCGCATGCGGAGAGAACAACAGCGCTAAGAATTACCAAGCTCAATAAACTAAACCACAAATTTTTTTTCATCTTTTCCTCTATTTCTTTTATTAGTCGGTAGTTTTCACTACCTGATGCGCTGCATAGAAATATTTTTCTGTACTGGGAGATGGATCTCCACCTAACCATAAACGCATTTTTTCAAACATACATTTTCTTACTTATTTCAATCTTTTATATTTTCCTTTTTTATCCTCCTCTCTTTTACCTTCGATGTTTTTCAATAATAACCAATACTCTTGGGAAATATTCTTTTTGAAATTTTTCATTTTATGAATATTCATGTTTATTGATTTTCTTGACCATAAAATAGTTCTTCAAATTATGTTAATCCTCATTAATTTCAGGGACAGCCCCAGATCTTGCCGCGACGTATGCTCCCAGTTCATTGCCTTTTGTTGCTGCAAACATCAGATCACCGCTCTTAACATATTCCATAATAAATCCCGCCGAAAATGCATCGCCGGAACCAACGGTATCCTTGACTTTCACTTTTATCCCACCAATGTCATTCCTCGCACTGGGAGTATAGACACTGGCTCCATTTTCACCCCTTGTTAGGAGAATGATACTAACTGGGAACTGCGCAAAGATCCAATCGGCAATTTTTTGCTCGTCCTGCGTTTCCAAACCGAAAATATTTGCCACCCATAGAATCTCCTGGTCATTCAGCTTGAAAATATCCGTATGGCGAAGAGAAAAATCAATCACTCCTTTTGTAAAATGACCTTTCCTAAGGTTAATATCAAAGAAAATGGAATTATAGGAAACACTATTCAAGATATTCCGTAATGTTTCTGCGCTGGTAGCTGTTCTTTGAACAACAGTCCCAAAATATAATATGTCAAAAGATGTTCTTGATAATTCTTCTAATTGCCTATCTGTCAGAGTAATAAAATCATACGCAACCGGTCGAATTATCTCGAAAGTAGGATTCCCTTTTTCATCAAGGAATACTGGCACAGTACCAGTATTATGATTGTTATCTATCTTTATAAAATCGGTCGAAACGTGATTATCCACCAGCATTTTTTCCGCTGTATTACCTAAACTGTCGTTTCCAATGCAGGATACTAAAGTCGGTTGTTCACCATGAAATGCCATATGAAGGGCGATATTGATAGCTGGCCCACCGATAAACCTTTTCCCTTCAATGATGTCATACAAAATCAGGCCATACAATAAAGTACTCGGCATTAGTTTTTGTTTCCTCTCCTACCAAGAAACCGGAATAATCTACTTTCAGTCTGTTTTAGACACATAACTTGAACATTTCCCGAATCTTATCTAAATCGTATAGGTCACCTAAACCCCAATTATTGGCAGTGATAAGTGCATCAGCAGCCAGTTTATCAATAGCATCTTCGGGTATACCTGCTTCAGCAAGTGTTATCGGAGTCCCGATCTTTTTAAACCAGGCTTCCAGGTTATCTATCCCTGCTTTTGCAGCTGCGAGGTCATCCGATTCATCAATCTTGAATACTTCTCGGGCAAAGTCGGCAAATTTCTTCGTCTTTTCTTTCAAGAAATATCGCATTGTAGCAAGAATGGTCACAGACATAGATGCGCCGTGAGGAGTATCAAAGAAATTGCTCATTGAATGCCCTAAGACATGGATGGTCGCATCGCATGGACCTAATCCGTTTGGATAAAACCCATTCCAGGCATATGAAGCAGTCCACATCATCTGTGCGCGTGCTTCTTTATCAGAAAGATCCAAGAGGAGTCTATCCATACAATCAATTATTGTCCGTATGCCTCCCTGGCAATATCGATCCTGAAAAGGTGCCCATTCGAGGGTATGGCCAAAATAGGCCTCAAGAAGATGAGAAATGATATCGGCGGCAGAATAAGCTGTTTGCCTAACGGGGATTGTGTAAGTCAATTCCGGATCAAGAATTGCCACCTTTGGAAGCATATTTGGATTTCCAAACCCTTCTTTTCGCTGGATTTTCTCATACGACATTACAGATGTAGCATTTAACTCAGAACTTGTTGCGGGAATGGTTACCACAGCAATAATTGGTAATGAGGATTCTATCGGAGCGTCCCCGGTGACCAGGTCCCATGGATCACCATCATACATTGATGCAACACCCACAAATTTTGCTTCATCAATCGCGCTTCCGCCGCCCAGTCCAATTATCACATCTGGTTTGTTTTTGCGGACTACTTCAAGGATGCCGAGAGCATGTTCAACTGTCGGATTACTCTTTACCCCGAAACATGGAACCAATTCAACACCTGCTTCTTTACAGCTTTTTTCAACCTTTTGGAAAAATCCAATTTTCTTGACGAAATCCTCATCGTAGGTTATCAGCAGCGCCTTTTTTCCAAATCCCAGCGCTTCTTGACCAACGTTTGATACTTCGCCTTCGCCAAACTTGATCTTTGTCGGTAAACAAAATTCGAATGGATACATTTTTTCTCTCCTTATATNTTGTCTGCTAAATTTATTGTGTAAAATTTTTCCGGTTTTCCCGGAATTTGACTACGAGATAGAAAAACACCTCCTGCGCCAGCACGCATATCAGGATCATCATCTGCTAGGCCGAATGTTGAGGTTGCAACGAAGAAATCCCTCATATCATCCCCGGCGAAACCACCACAACAAATATTTTTTACGGGAAAGGGGATAGATTGGATAAAATCATAATTCTTCAAACTCCAAACAGTGATATGTTTTTTTTCACTCCAATGACAAACATAAATATTGTCTTGAATATCAACCGAAACACCATCCGGTATCTCCTTAAAAATAATGACTGTTTCTGGTTCTCCATAAGCACCATTTTCCAATGTGTAATTGAAGCGAAGCAATTTTTTATTGTATGTATCAACTACATATAGGTTTTCATTACTGCTATCAAAGAAAATTGTGTTGTATTGGACTATCGCATCGACCAGGATTTTCACTTCTCCATCCGGTTCGATCATATAGAACTTTCCAGTCATTGAATTCGGATCAAAAAAAGTTTCTGAATATTTTTTTGATACACTGCTGGTAAAAATACGACCGGTAGCATCACACCGGGTATCGTTATACCTAAATTCACCGGTATTATCTTGCGGAACTGCTACACTCTCCATTTTGGCAGTAGTGAAATCAAGGATCATCATTCCATCATCAACAGCTACCAATAATTTATCAATGACATCACAGGGTATAGCCGCCCCAATAACACTACCTGTTTCAACGCTCTCATCAAGGCCAGTAACCGGATCGTATCGATGGACGGTACCCTGGAATAGATCAGTCCAGTAAAGCCGATTAATGCGTGAATCCCAGATNGGTGTTTCTGCTAAAACCACTCNCTGNTTATTAATCAATTTAAAATCCGTAAACACGTTTCTTCGTTTTGTACTTTCCACTTTTAATCGATCGTTTTGAGTCATCGGTTTTTATTTAAAGATTTTTTCTGGTTGCTGAAGTAGATTCTTTAATTCAACTAAGAAATTCGCGGCTTGCGCCCCATCCATTACACGGTGATCTGCGCTCAAGGTAAAGGTAAGGATTTTCTTTTTGGTGAAGATCAGATCTTCGCTTTCATCCGGAACCAACTGGTATTTAATTGCTCCAACAGCCAGGATCGCCGATTGGGGAGGATTGATAATAGCGGTAAACCGATCAATCCCGAGCATACCCAGGTTGGAAATCGTAAAAGTTCCATTGGACAAATCCTCAGGTTTCAGCTGGTTTTCTCTGGCTCTTGATGCCAGATCATTTAGAGTGATAGAAATCCGGGAAACATCTAACAGATCAGCTTTATGAATAACCGGAACAATCAACCCTTCCTCAAGCGCGGCTGCAACGCCGATATTAATATCTTTGAGGACTAGGATTTTTTCTGACGCTAATTGGCTATTGATGATCGGGGTCGTCTTAATTGCCAATGCTACTGCTTTAACTATGGCTGCGGTTAATGAAATCCTCGAATTCCTTTTCTTAACATTTTCGTTACCAGTTTTTCGCGCATTTTCGATGGCATCCATCTGGACATCAATTTGAAGTGTCATATGCGGTGCTTCACGAACACTTCGAGCCATGTTGTCTGCAATCTTTCGACGTATTCCAATCAAAGGGATTTCTTTCAGAACGGCGGGTAAGTCATCAAGTGGATCCTGCTTTTCAGGAATGGCTTTTTCTAAACTAACATCTACAGCTTGAATCCTTCCTCCCGGACCACTGCCTTGAACATTAAACAGATCAACCTTTAATTCCCTTGCAATGCGGCGTGCTGCCGGAGTTGCCCCTATCTTGCCTTCGGGTTTACTCCTCTTAATATATTCACCCTCGGATATCTTTTCTGCCATATTCTGGCTCTTATTTGATGAATTGGTCAACGAAATTTTGTCTTTCTCAGTTTCCAGTTTCTTTTTACCAAGTTCAGGAAGAACTTCACCCGGCTGGAGTATATACGCAATAATCTCAGTAACCGGAACAATCTCTCCTATACCATGCTTAATGCCTGAAAGAATTCCTGTTTCAGGTGCTTCGACTTCCATTGAAATCTTATCGGTGCTTACCACAACGATAGGATCTCCTTTTTCAACCTTATCACCTTCATTTTTCAGCCATTCCAGGATCTCGGATTCTTCCTGGGTAAAGCCAAATTTGGGCAGAATTATTTCTTTTGACAAGACATTTCTCCTAATAAACTCCCTTTACCAGTTTTCTTGCTTCCTCAACAATATTCTCAACCTGTGGAACAGCGTGATATTCCAGAGTCCTGTTATATGGAATGGGCATATCCAAACCGGCTAATCTTTGCACTGGCGCATCGAGATAATCAAAAGCTTCAGATTCCATAATTAAAGCTGACAATTCTCCTCCAAACCCGCCCGTTTTTACAGCTTCATGAACGATCAATGCCTTTCCAGTTTTAATCACAGATTTGATAATTGGCTCCATGTCTAGTGGTTTTACCGTACGCGGATCGATAATTTCAATTTCAATCCCTTCTTTTGCCAACGTCTCTGCCGCTTGCTGCGCCCGCATGACCATAACTGATGTGGCAATAATGGTCAGGTTGTTACCTTCGCGTACCACATGGCTTTTTCCAAGCGGGATTGTATACATATCCTCGGGTACAGGACCTTTGACTTTATAGAGAAGTTTATGTTCAAAGAACATAACAGGATTATTTTCGGCTATGGATGAAAGCAGCAATCCTTTCACATCATACGGCGATGAAGGCATAACCACTTTCAAGCCAGGGATATGCACAAACCAGTTCTCTAAGCTTTCGGAATGCTGAGCTGCTGCCCCTGTGCCGGAACCGGTTGCCAGGCGCATCACAAAAGGCAATTCCGCCTTTCCACCGAACATAAAGCGCATCTTCGCCCCCTGCATAACAATCTGATCCATTGCGATCACTACAAAATCACTAAACTGGATCTCACCGATCGGACGCATTCCTGTTACAGCAGAGCCGACGCAAGCGCCAGCGATTCCTGCTTCAGATATCGGAGTATCAATGATTCGCTGCGGACCAAATTGATCTATCAATCCAGCAGTGACACCAAAGGCACCTCCATAAACCCCTATATCTTCACCGATAACGAATACGCGCTCATCTTCTTCCATTGCCTGACGGATAGCTTCCCGCAGGGCTTCCATATAGCTTATTTCACGCATAGATACCTTCCAGGATTGTGTCTATATCAGGTTCAGGACTTGACTCCGCAAATTCCACTGCCTTGCGGATTTCTTCCTTTGCCATTGATTCCATTTTTTTAAATTCCTTTTCATCAATATCCAGGAGTTTCGCGAAGCGCGGAATAGGATCTTTTTTCATCCAGTTTTTTACTTCTTCACGGGTCCGATAAAGTTGCCGGTCGCTTTTTGAATGTCCGCGATAACGGTAGGTCACAGCTTCTATCAGGGTCGGCCCGTCTCCTTTGCGTGCACGTATTGCAGCTTCCTGAACTGCTTTGTAAACAGCAATAACATCATTACCGTCGATCGTTATACCTGGCAAACCATATGCACAAGCGCGGCTGCTGATTTGCTTGATTTTGAAAGCTTTTTCAAAAGCCATTGACATCGCATATTGGTTATTTTCACATAAATAAATAACCGGCAAATTCCAGATAGTGGCCATATTCAAGGATTCATGAAAGGCACCTTCATTCGTTGCACCATCACCAAAAAGAGTCAATGCCACCTGTTCGGATTTTCTCATTTGGATACTTAAACCAACACCAACCGAAATAGGCAGGTTGCCCGCGACAATGCCTTGTGAACCCAGGTTATTTGATTCCACATCCGCGATATGCATGGAACCTCCCCGCCCGCGGCAGTAACCAGTTTCTTTTCCCAAGAACTCAGCCATCATTCGCTTCAAATCACCCCCCCACACAAGGAAATGGCCATGTCCACGATGCGTATTTAGCAAATAGTCATCCTTCCTCAATGCTGGGCTTGCACCTGCGGCTATTGCTTCTTGTCCAACTGAAGGGTGCATGGTTCCATGAACTTTCCCCAATGCGAACATCTCTTCCGCATTTTCCTCAAATTTTCGCGTTAAGACCATTTTTGATAAGAGCTCTTTTGCGCGAGACTCATCTAACACCCCACCAATCAATTTTTCTTGTTTGTTTTTTGCCATCCTGCCTCTTTTGAAAATCAATTAATAATTGAGCTTACTGCCATTTGATCAGTAAATAAAATATCAAGCCATCTTCCGTTCAATGCCGCTTTAATCGCATCACTCTTCTCTTTACCGGCCGCGATCCCAATAATTTTTGGTTTACCGTTCTTTAATTTCACTAAATCTACACTCATTGTTCGATGATTGATGTCGATATCCAAAAATTGTCCGTTTTCATCAAAAATTATCCCGCACAGGTTACACACCCCTCCTTTTTCCTTGATTCCCCGAACTTCCTTTTCATTGATAAATCCAGAACGAAATAGACTAGAAAAACGGGAATCAATGTCAATTGTTCCAATTCCCAACAAAACATAATCTGATTGGTACGCCAAATTAAAAGTTCCAAGAATTTGCTTTTGGGATTTTAATGACGAGCATGCCTCTTTTGAATCTAGGAAAAGAGGAGAATTTAAGGATTGATAATTAGCATTTAGCTTACTGGCAAAAAAAGAAGTTATTTCAGGGCCATCAATTTGAGTATTACTCTTACTGCCAATAGCTCCAACAACTTGAACAATGTTGATATTTTCTAATTGCAGATACGGCAAAGAACTAACAACCTCAAAAATCGCGGTTCCCCAACCAATACCCACCACCATACCATTATGTAAATGGTTCTCCATATATATTGCCCCTAAGCGCCCAACCAATTGCAGAGCTTGATCATATTTATATTGTCTATGTTTGAGTACAAAAGCCTCTTCCAAGCCAAATTTGTTTTTCAAACGTTGCTCGAGATAAAAATCTCTCTGAATTGGATAATTTATGGTGATTTTTACAACACCTTCTTTTCCAGCCTCATTTAATAACCGTGATATCCCTGATCGGGAAAAACCAAGAGCTTTACCAATCTCCGCCTGAGTTTTATTCTCCACATAGTAAAGGGATGCGATTTCTGCCAACAATTGTCTTCGCGCTAATTTATCCACTTTACCTCCAAAATCAATATATCACATAATTGCACACATGGGACTACTTGTCACATATGTGAATTACGGTTTATTAGACAAGTAAATCGCTTATGTATTTATTATTTGATTCTTTGCTGGATCTTTATTTCAATCTTTCCTCTCCCTCAACGAACTCCGTGAATTATTCTCCCTAAATCGGTCCGGATTTTACTTTGGGGAATGAGGTTAAATCTTCTAGCATATCCAGAGAAGCGGCTTTCTACCCAGGAATTCCACTTAGCCACTTCCCACTTTGTAAAGTCATCCGGGCTTGCGCCGTTTCTCTCACCGACTTGACAAAGTGTTTGCGAAAGTGGCTTTTTCTGTTGCGCTCCCATATCCCCCATTTATCCCCCTCATATCACCCTTTTATCACCTAAAAAATCTGCCAACTGTCATCTTTTGTCACCTTTTGTCACCCTAATCGAATCCTCGTATCCCTATATGATCACCCCTCCAGTAACCATACAAATCGCCTTCGTTCACCCCCTTACATACAAACATGATAATCCGGAATGAATACTTGATGGTGTCAAGCTGAAAGAACCCCAAACCTGCTGATTCGTGTTTAATGGAAGGTGACACACCGGCCTCCAAGCTTGCCGCAGGCAAACTTGGAGTAAAAGAAGTGGATAGTCATTAGGTCTTCTTGGATGAGCTAACAGGGAATGTCTATCCTAAAAAAAGAGATGACGCACCAGGGCCAGAAAGTATCCAGTGAATACTCGCAAGGTCCTGTGAGATTAGCCACCAGGGTATGTCGATCATAGAAAGTTAGATGACGCACCGGGGCTTCCGATTCTCCTGTGGAGAGTCGGAAGGTATTTTTAGATCATCGAACAACAGATCCTTGGTTAAAAAGAAACATGACGCACCAGGGAATCGAACCCTGAACCTACTGATTAAGAGTCAGTTGCTCTGCCAAATTGAGCTAGTGCGCCAGGTTGTGCCG
>JGI24724J26744_10001335_pt1 | contig 17010 bp, 18 predicted proteins | sample Cruoilmetagenom7_FD_26744 | JGI IMG/M metagenome (IMG submission 26744) | reverse complement strand
CGCGGACTGGTTTTTGTGGCAACCCAGTCGGGTTTCGGTCGGTCAAGTTAATTGCCGAGGCGGCGGCAGCGCTGCCGCTGGTCGTGCAAGACGCGGCGCGGCGGTATGATGAGCATCCGCTGATGGAGCTCATGCGCCGTCCGAATGCGGGTCAGGGCCGGGCTGAATTGCTGGAAGCGCTTTATGGCCAGATGCTGCTCAGTGGGGACGGCTATGTTGAGGCCGTGGGCGGCGAGGGTGGTCTTCCGGTTGAGTTGCATGTGTTGCGCTCGGATCGGATGAGTGTGGTGCCGGGGGCGGATGGCTGGCCGGTGGCTTATGAATATGCGGTGGGCGGGCGTAAGCATCGCTTTGACGCAAGCGGGGCGGTGCCGCCGGTCTGTCATATCCGCAATTTCCACCCGCAGGACGATCACTATGGGTTCAGCCCCATGCAGGCGGCGGCGATGGCGATGGATGTGCATAACGCGGCGAGCCGCTGGTCAAAGGCGCTGTTGGATAATGCGGCGCGGCCTTCGGGAGCGATTGTGTACCGCGGGGCCGAGGGGCAGGGCAAGCTGAGTGAGGATCAGTATGACCGGCTGGTGAGCGAGATGGAAAGTCATCATCAGGGCGCGCGCAATGCCGGGCGGCCGATGCTGTTGGAAGGCGGTTTGGATTGGAAGCCGATGGGATTCTCGCCCTCGGATATGGAATTTCAGAAAACCAAGGAGAGTGCGGCGCGGGAGATTGCGCTCGCCTTTGGGGTGCCGCCGATGCTGATCGGGGTGCAGGGGGATGCGACTTACGCGAATTATCAGGAGGCGCATCGGGCGTTCTATCGTCTGACGGTGCTGCCGCTGGCGACGCGGGTGACGGCGGCGCTGGCGGAGTGGCTGGGTGGGTATCTGGGTGAGGCGGTGACGTTGAAGCCGGACCTCGATCAAGTGCCGGCGCTGTCGGCGGAGCGGGACGCGCAATGGGCGCGGGTGTCGGCGGCGGCATTCTTGAGCGATGCGGAAAAGCGCAGCTTGCTGGGGCTACCGGTGGTGGCGGATGATGGCTGAATTTCGGGAAATTGAGCGGTTTGAATGTGCGCCGGGGCTGCGGTTGCAGGCGCATGAGACGCTCAGCGCCGTGCACCGAGAGAACATGCAAAGCCGGCTCGATCGGATTGAGCAGATGATGGAGCGGTTGGAACGGCGCTTGTGGCTGACGGTTTACGGCGTGGTGGCGGTGATCCTGGCGCAGGCAGTGCAATCTTTTCTGGTGGTGGCGCCGTAGCGGGCCGAACAAGAGGAAATACAATGGGTTATCAGATGATTGACCCCGGTGCTTGGCCGGGGAACGGGGAAGCTTTGTCTTCCGGGGCGGCGGGGCTGGAGCATAAGTTTGCCCGGTTTGGCGCAGTGACTGAGGTAGAGGGCGGGCTGGAAATCAGCGGTTATGCGAGCTTGTTTGGCGCGGTCGATCAGGGCGGCGATGTGGTGGAGGCGGGGGCCTATGCCGCGAGCCTTGCTAAGGTAGCGAAGGCCGGGCGTAGCGTCAAAATGCTCTGGCAGCATGACCCGGCCCAGCCCATCGGGGTTTGGGATGAGGTGCATGAGGATGGCCGGGGGCTTTGGGTTAAGGGGCGCATCTTGAGCAGTGTCGCCAAGGGTCGAGAGGCGGCGGCGCTGATTGAGGCGGGGGCGATCGATGGGCTCAGCATTGGCTACCGCACGGTAAAGGCAGCCAAAAACACCAAAGGACAACGGCTTTTGTCTGAGTTGGAGCTTTGGGAGGTGTCGCTGGTGACCTTTCCGATGCTGCCTTCGGCGCGGGTCGGGTCCAAGGGCGATTTTAAAGCGGTGGGCGATGTCCTGCGGGAGATGGCAGCGGCATTTGACGCGGCGCGGAGCGAGATGGCGCGTGGCTAAGCAGCGGGCCGATTTTGGCACAGCAAGATCAGAGGAAACTGTGATGACCAAGAATGAGATGAACACAAAGGCGGGCGCAGACCTGTCCCCGGCGGAGGAAGTGCGACAGGCCGTGAGCGGTTTTGTCAGCGACTTCAAGGGCTTTCGGGCCGAGATCAACAGTAAACTTCAACAATCGGAAGAGCGAATTGCCATGATGGACCGCAAGATGACCCTGCCTGCCCGCAGCCCTTTGGGGGGCGCGATTGACCATGATGCGCCGCATAAAAAGGCGTTCGACGCCTATCTGCGCAACGGGGATGACGATGGGCTGCGTGGGCTGGAATTGGACAGCAAATCGATGTCGACAGCGGTGAATTCGGATGGCGGCTACCTCGTCGATCCGCAGACTTCGGAGCGGGTGCAGTCGGTGTTGAATTCCGGGGCGTCGATCCGGGCGATTGCCTCGGTGGTGCAGGTGGAGGCCACGTCTTATGACGTGCTGGTCGATCATGCCGATGTGGGTGCCGGTTGGGCGACCGAGAGTGGCGCTCAGGCTGAGACGGACACGCCGCAGATCGACCGGATTACCGTACCTCTGCATGAGTTGAGCGCGCTTCCCAAGGCGAGTCAGCGGCTGCTGGATGACAGTGCCTTTGACATCGAAGGTTGGCTTGCGGGGCGTATTGCCGACAAGTTCGCCCGGGCTGAGGCGGCGGCCTTTGTCAGCGGTGACGGGATCGACAAGCCGACCGGCTTTTTGAACCATCCGATTGTCGATGACGCGGCATGGGGTTGGGGCAATCTGGGCTATGTCGCAAGTGGCACCAATGCCAATCCCGAGGCGGATGCGATTGTCGAGTTGGTGTACGCGCTTGGCGCGGCCTACCGCAAGAACGCGGTTTTCGTGATGAATTCCAAGACCACGGCGAAGGTCCGCAAGCTCAAAGACACCGATGGGCGGTTCCTGTGGTCAGACGGCTTAGCGGCGGGTGAGCCTGCGCGGTTGATGGGCTATCCGGTACTGGTGGCCGAAGACATGCCTGATCCGGTGGCGGATTCCATGTCGATTGCCTTTGGTGATTTCGCGGCGGGCTACACGGTCGCCGAACGCCCCGACCTGCGTATTCTGCGCGATCCCTTCAGTGCCAAGCCGCATGTGTTGTTTTACGCAACCAAGCGCGTCGGCGGCGATGTGAGTGATTTTGCAGCGATCAAGCTGATGAAATTCGGCCTGGCGTAAGCCAGTGCCGAAGCCGGGGCCGGGGCAACTTGGCCCCGGTCCGGACGTGCGCCAGCGTGGTTGTGTTGTCTAGCTGCTCCCCTCCAACCGAGCAATGCAACCGGTGTGCGTCCGGGACTGAGCGAGTGGCCCCGAGGGGCGAGGGGCCAAATTTTGGAGACGTTCGATGATGTTGATCGAAGAAACAAATGTTCCGGATGCGGTATTGCCGGTGGCGGCTTTTAGAACGCATCTGCGCCTTGGGAGCGGGTTTGGGCAGGATGGTCTTCAAGACCCGGTGCTGCGCAGTTTTCTGCGCGCTGCAATGGCGGCGGTAGAGGCGCGCACGGGTAAGGTTCTGATCACGCGGCGGTTCGCGCTTTCGTTGACTTTTTGGCGCGATGCAGCGGCGCAGGTTTTGCCCGTGGCACCCGTGCAAGAGATCGCACGGGTGGCGCTGGTGGCGCGGGATGGGACGGAAACGCTGGTCGATCCCGAACGGTATTGGCTGGAGCGCGACGCCCAAGCGCCGAGGTTGCGCAGTGGTACGGCAGCGCTTCCGCGCATCCCGAGTGCGGGGGCGGCGTTAATAAACTTTGACGCGGGGATGGGCGCGGATTGGGACAGCCTACCAGATGATCTGGCCCAAGCGGTGATGTTGCTGGCGGCCCATTATTATGAATACCGCGATGACACCGCGCTCGGCGAAGGCTGTATGCCTTTTGGCGTGAGCAGCTTGATAGAGCGGTATCGTCGGGTTCGGGTCGGCTTTGGCGGTGCAGCATGAGCCGTCCGCATCTGAACCGCCCAATGGTCTTAGAAGCGCCGCAGCGAGTGAACGATGGGGCGGGTGGCTATACCGAACAGTGGCAGCCTCTGGGAACACTTTGGGCGCAGGTCCGGGCGCGTACCGGTCGTGAGGCCGTCCAAGGTGGCGTGGCCGTCAGTCGCATGGGATGCAAAATTACCGTCCGCGCGGCCCCGCAGGGCTCTCCAGAGCGGCCCGGTCCTGAACAGCGGTTTCGCGAGGGCACTCGGGTGTTCGTGATCCGCGCCGTGACCGAAAGCGATGCGGACGGACGGTATCTGATCTGCTTTGCCGATGAGGAGGTGGCGCTATGAGTTACGCGCTTTCAGGGGCATTTCAGACAGCGATCTATGAGCGTTTGCACAATGATCCGGGGCTGACAGGATTAATCGGCGATGCCGTCTTCGACGCGGTGCCCGAGGGGAGCCTGCCGGAGACTTACGTGCTGCTTGGCACAGAGACGGCGAAGGACGCTTCAGACGCGACTGGCGCGGGAGCGGAGCTTCGGTTTGTCGTGTCGGTGGTTACGCGCGCGCCGGGGTTCGTGACGGCCAAGAGCGTCGCTTCGATGATCTGCGACCTGCTGCATGGGATGACGCCCGTGCTCAGCCGGGGGCACGTGGTTGATATGGCTTTCCAAAAAGCCAACGCGCGACGGATCGATGGCGCCGCAGGGCGACAGATTGACCTGCAGTTTCGGGCCCGATTGGCCGAGGCATAAAACTTCACAGATTCAAGTTAGTTGCGAGGAGATAAAGATGGCAGTTCAAGCAGGCAAAGACCTTTTGGTCAAAGTGGACATGACCAGCGACGGTCAGTTCGAGACGATTGCGGGGCTACGCGCCAGACGGGTGAGTTTTAACGCCGAGACGGTGGATGTGACCTCGCTCGACTCAAGCGGTGGCTGGCGGGAATTGCTGGTGGGCGCGGGCGTGCGCTCTGCTGCGATCAGCGGGTCGGGGGTGTTTCGCGATGCGGGCACGGATGAGCGGGCGCGGCAGTTGTTCTTTGACGGGCTGACACCCGATTTTCAGGTAATTATCCCGGATTTTGGAGTCGTGCAGGGGCCGTTCCAGGTGTCGGCCTTGGAATACGCAGGGTCGCTGAACGGGGAAGCGACGTTTGAGTTGAGCCTTCAATCTGCCGGGGAATTAATCTTCACCCCGGATGTGGCGGTGTGAGGATGGCCAACCCATGGCGTGGTGAGGTGAGCCTTGTGATTGACGGGCAACGCCACGAGGCCCGGTTGACCCTTGGTGCATTAGCCGAGCTTGAAGCGGCAATGGGGGCTGACAGTCTTGTAGCCTTGGTCGAACGGTTTGAAGGCAATCGCTTTTCCAGCCGGGACGTGTTGGTCTTGCTGCTCGCTGGGCTGCGCGGCGGCGGGGTGGAGATGGATGTGCCCACACTTGAGCATGCGCAGATCGAGGGGGGGCCGATGGCAGCGGCGCGGGCGGCAGCGGAACTGCTCGCGCGGGCATTCACGGTGCAGACGTGAGCGACGCGCGGGTGTTCGATTGGCCCGCTCTGCTGCGGGTTGGACTGTCTGGTTTGGGCCTGCCCCCTGCAGAATTTTGGTCGCTCACACCCGCTGAGTTGCAGTTGATGCTGGGCCCACCGTCCGAGGCCGCGCCACTGTTGAGTGAAGGTTTGGCCGCCCTGATGGTCGCATACCCGGACAAAGTGAAAGGGGCTAACGATGCCTGACTTAGATGATTTGGAAAACCTCGAAGGCCGCGCCGACGGGTTGAATGACACGCTGGCGCAAACGAGCGGTCTGGTGGCTGGATTTGACCGTGAATTGCAGCGGATGCGAAACGCTCTTGCCGAGACGGGAAAAGATGTGGCGACCCTGGAAAAGGGATTAAGCCGGGGGTTGCGGCGCGCATTCGATGATGTGGTCTTTGACGGCGCAAAGCTGTCGGAGACGCTGAGCGATATGGCGAACTCTATGGTCCGCTCGACCTATAACGCCGCGATGAGGCCGGTCACGGATCATTTCGCCGGGCTGATCAGCGAAGGCGTCGGGGGTATCGTCGAGGGAATATTGCCTTTCGCCAACGGTGCGCCGTTTTCCCAAGGAAAGGTCATGCCCTTTGCTCAGGGTGGGGTGATCAGTTCGGCGACTGCCTTTCCCATGCGGGGCGGCACGGGCGTGATGGGCGAGGCCGGGCCGGAAGCGATCATGCCGCTGGCCCGCGGGTCGGATGGCAAGCTCGGGGTGCGTGGCGCGGGCGGCAGAGCGACCACCATCGTTATGAACATCACGACGCCGGATGTGCAGGGTTTTCAACGCAGTCAGACCCAGATCGCTGCGCAGATGAGCAGGGCGCTAAGCACGGGCAACCGCAACCGCTGATCCGTACAATGAAGGAGGAGCAGACCATGCAATTTCACGATGTCAGATTTCCGCCCTCGCTGAGCTTTGGCTCGGTCGGTGGGCCGCAGCGACACACTGATGTGGTCACGTTGGCCAATGGCTATGAGGAGCGCAACACGCCTTGGGCCCACTCACGTCGCGTCTATGATGCGGGTCTTGGTATGCGGTCGATTGACGACATTCAGGCGCTGATTGCGTTTTTCGAAGCGCGTATGGGTCAGATGTTTGGCTTTCGTTGGAAAGATTGGGCCGACTTCAAATCTGGCACGGCGGCTTTACCAGTGGCATATGATGATCAGAGCCTTGGCTATGGCGACGGGGTTTCCGCCAGCTTTCAGATTTCAAAAACATACCGTTCAGGTGCGCATAGCTACCGTCGTCCAATCACCAAACCGGTTGCCGGCACGGTGCGTGTAGGAGTGGCGCAGGATGAGCTGCAACACGGGGTCGAATACGAGGTCGATGCCACCACGGGCATTGTCACCTTCGCCCATCCGCCAGACCCGCAAATGGAAATCTTTGCGGGGTTCGAGTTCGACGTGCCGGTGCGGTTCGATACGGATCGCATCCTGACGTCTGTTGAAAGTTTTCATGCCGGGCAGGTGCCGAATGTGCCCGTGATCGAGGTGCGGGTCTGATGCCGGGGCTAGAGGCCGGATTTGCCGCGCATATTGCTGCGGGTGTCACGACGCTTTGTCATTGCTGGCAGGTGACGCGACGCGATGGGGCGGTGTTTGCTTTTACCGATCATGATATGCCGTTGCGCTTTGGCGGCGTTACCTTCCGCGCAGACACCGGGCTTAGCGCCCGCGCATTGGCGCAGACAAGTGGGCTGTCGGTCGACAATACCGAAGCGCTTGGCGCGCTTTGCGATGATGGAATCCGCGAAGATGAGATCGAACAGGGGAGGTTCGATGGGGCCGACGTTCAGGCTTGGTTGGTCAATTGGGCGGAGCCAACGCAACGGATGTTGCAGTTTCGGGGATCAATTGGGGAATTGCNCCGCGCAGGCGGTAGTTTTCGGGCCGAGTTGCGCGGGCTGACCGAGCCGCTTAATCGACCGCAGGGGCGGGTCTATCAAAAGCCTTGTTCGGCGGTGCTAGGCGATGGCAACTGCCGTTTCGACCTCTCTGAACCAGGCTATGCTGAGGAGCGCGCGGTGGAGACCGTCCAAGATGCGCAATCTTTTCGCTGGGCGGGGTTCTCGGGCTTTGAAGAAAACTGGTTCGTACGGGGGCGGTTTGATGTCCTTGATGGCCCTGCGGCGGGTCTTTGGGGCATGATTAAGCTGGATTATTTCGAGGATGCGCAGCGTGTTATCGAACTGTGGGAGCCAATCCGGGGGGCGCTGCCTGAGGGCACGCGGGTACGGCTTACAGCCGGTTGCGACAAGCGGATGGAGACTTGTCGGTTGAAGTTTAACAACTTGCTGAACTTTCAAGGTTTCCCTGATCTTCCGGGTGAGGACTGGATGATGGCGGTGCCGCGTTCGGACGGGGCCAATACAGGCGGGTCGCTTAGATGAGCGGGTCTGGAGAGGCGCTGGTCAAGGTCGCCCAAAGTTGGATCGGCACGCCCTATGTGCATCAGGCGGCGACGAAGGGGGCGGGCTGCGACTGTCTTGGGCTGATACGAGGACTGTGGTGTGACCGCTTTGGCGCTGAACCCGAGACGGTACCGCCCTATTCAATGGATTGGTCCGAGCCTCAGGGGGAAGAGCAGCTTTGGGCGGGTGCGCTGCGGCACATGGCTGTGAAGGACAGAGATCTTGCAGCCCAAGGCGATGTGCTGCTGTTTCGAATGCGCCAAGGTGCAGTGGCAAAGCATCTTGGGCTGCAGACGCGCATCGGTGGTAGCCCGCGTTTCATTCACGCCTATTCAGGGCATGGGGTGGTTGAAAGCCCGCTGAGCATGCCTTGGCAAAGGCGCATTGTGGCGCGGTTCATATTTCCTGAGGAGGTTTTCTGATGGCGACGATTGTTCTTTCAGCTGCAGGCGCGGCGGTTGGTGGCTCTATTGGGGGCACGCTGGCGGGGTTATCCTCGGTCGCGGTTGGCCGTGCGGTGGGCGCGACTTTGGGGCGTTTGGTGGACCAGCGGTTGCTTGGTCAGGGTGGGCAGGCCGTAGAGACCGGCAAGGTCGACCGGTTCCGGCTGACCGGATCCGGCGAGGGCGCGGCGATCCCACAGCTTTATGGGCGAATGCGGTTGGCGGGTCATGTCATTTGGGCATCTCAATTCCAAGAGGTAACCAACGTCAGCGGGGGTGGCAAAGGCGGATCGCCGACGCCGAAAACGACTGAGTATAGCTATACTGTCAGCCTTGCGGTCGCCCTTTGTGAGGGGGAAATCACCAGCGTCGGGCGCATCTGGGCCGATGGGGTGGAAATCGCTCCGGATGACCTGAACATGCGCGTTTATCGCGGCGAGCCAGACCAGCAACCTGATCCCACGATGGCAGCGATTGAGGGCGCAGATAGGGTGCCTGCCTATCGCGGCACGGCTTATGTTGTGATGGAGGACTTGCCCCTGGCGCAATTCGGCAACCGTGTGCCCCAGTTTTCTTTTGAGGTGATGCGCCCAGAACAGCCCGCTGCGCCGGGATGGGAGCACGCGCCTGCCTTTGGCGTTCAAGGGGTCGCCCTGATCCCCGGAACGGGGGAATATGCGCTGGCTACCACGCCGGTACATTATTCGGATGGTCCCGGAAGTCGTTGGAGCGCCAATGTAAATTCGCCTGCGGCAAAGACCGACTTTTCCGTGGCGCTGGACGCCATGACAGAGGAGTTGCCCCGGTTGGAGGCAGCCTCTCTCGTTGTGTCGTGGTTCGGCAGTGACCTGCGGTGCGGGGACTGTCGCTTGCGCCCCAAGGTGGAAGACCCGGAAATTGACGGGGAGAACATGCCTTGGCAGGTCTCAGGTTTGACGCGCGACACGGCAGAGGTAATCGCCCAGCAGAGCGAGCGTCCGATCTATGGCGGCACGCCTGCGGATGCTGCGGTGATCGAGGCCATTCAAGCGCTCAAAACGGCGGGCAAGGCAGTGATGTTCTACCCCTTCATTCTGATGGATCAGACCGAAGGCAACGGGTTGCCGGACCCTTATAGCGATGCCGCAGATCAGCCACGCCTGCCATGGCGAGGGCGGATTACCCTCTCGGTGGCGCCAGAGCGACCAGGGAGCCCAGATGGCACATCGGCGGCGGATGCAGAAGTGGCGGCATTTTTTGGCACGGTCACGGCGGCGGATTTCACAGTGACGAATGGGACGGTGAGCTATCACGGCCTCGATGAATGGTCCCTGTCCCGGTTCGTCTTGCATTACGCAGCGCTTTGTGTGGCAGCGGGTGGGGTGGAGGCATTTTGCATATCTTCTGAGATGCGCGGGCTGACACAGATACGCGGGAACGCGAATGGCTTTCCGGCCGTCGCGGCACTGCGGGCGCTGGCAGAAGAGGTGCGCGCCTTGCTCGGACCAGAGGCCAAGATCAGCTATGCTGCGGATTGGTCTGAGTATTTCGGCTATCAACCGCAAGACGGCAGCGGAGATGTCTACTTCCACCTGGACCCACTTTGGGCCGATGAGAACATCGATTTTATCGGTCTCGACAACTACATGCCGCTGGCCGATTGGCGCGAAGAGCAGGGGCATATTGATGGGGAACACTGGCCTGCCATTTACGATGTCGATTATCTGCAATCCAACATTGAAGGTGGTGAGGGCTATGACTGGTACTACCATTCGCCCGAGGCCCGGGCCGCGCAGATCCGCACACAGATCACTGACGGGGCGCATGATGAGCCTTGGGTGTACCGCTACAAAGATCTGCGCAACTGGTGGCAGAACCATCACCACGAGCGCATAGGCGGAGAGCGCCAAGCCGCGTCGACGGACTGGCTTCCGATGTCCAAACCCATTTGGTTTACTGAGTATGGATGTGCCGCAATCGATAAGGGGGCGAACCAGCCGAACAAGTTCCTCGATCTGAAAAGTTCCGAAGGCGCATTGCCGCATTTTTCCACCGGTGCGCGGGACGATCTGATGCAGATGCAATATCTGCGCGCACTCTCAGAATACTGGCGCGATCCGGCACATAACCCGACCTCAGAAGAATATGGCGGGCCGATGCTTGATATGTCCCGCGCGTTTGTCTGGGCGTGGGATACCCGGCCCTTTCCGTTCTTTCCCAATAATGTCGATCTTTGGAGCGATGGTGAGAATTACAGCAGGGGTCATTGGCTGAACGGGCGCGCCTCTTCGCGGTCGTTGGCTTCGGTCGTAAGTGAGATTTGCAACCGCGCGGGGGTGGAGCATTTCGATACGTCGCAACTTTTCGGCTATGTGCGTGGCTATGCGGTGACCGAGGTCAGCGAGGCGCGCGCGGCGTTGCAACCGCTTATGCTGCGCTATGGGTTCGACGCGATTGAACGGAATGGAGTTCTGCAGTTTCGAATGCGCGACGGGTTGGATGCGGTGTCAATCAGGCAGGACATGCTTGTGACGAGCCCAGACTTAGACGGGCTGACTGAGCAATTGCGTGAAGCGGAGGCCGAAGTTTCAGGCCGTGTGCGGTTGCGGTTCATTCAGGCGAATGCGGATTTCGATGCGATCTCGGAGGAGGCGGTTTTGGCGGATGAGGCGACCCACGCGGTCAGCGGGACCGAACTTAATATGGCGCTCACCCGGGGGGAGGGGCGTCAGGTGGCAGAGCGCTGGCTGACCGAAGCGCGCGTCGCGCGCGAAGCATTGCGATTGGCTTTGCCGCCGTCCCAGATGGCGATCGGTGCCGGCGACGTGATCGAACTGCCGGGTGAGGGTGAGGATGGACCGGGGCGCTACCGAATTGACCGTGTCGAACAAGCCGGAGCCCTGTTGATAGAGGCCACCCGCATCGAGCCGGAAGTCTATGATCCGGCCCCGCTTGAGGAAGAACTGGCAAGCCTGCGGCCCTTTGCGCCCCCCTTACCTGTCTTTCCGCTATTCATGGACCTGCCGCTCATGCGCGGAGATGAGGTGCCACATGCCCCGCATCTCGCGATAACGGCGGCCCCTTGGCCAGGGTCGGTCGCGGCCTATCGCGCGGCTGTTGATACGAATTATGCCCTCAATGCCATTGTGCCGAGCCGATCAGTCATGGGCGTTACGAGGTCACCATTATATGCGGCGCGGTCCGGGGTGCCGGATGCGGGGCCGGTGCTAGAGGTGAAGTTGACCAGCGGCAGTCTTGAATCAGTTAGTAAGGAAGCGCTGTTAAACGGTGCGAACCTTGCCGCCATTGGTGATGGCAGCGCGGACAATTGGGAGCTTTTCCAGTTTCAGGAGGCGCAGCTGATCGCCCCGCTGACATATTGGCTTAAGGGGCGTCTGCGCGGTCAGGCTGGCAGCGATGGGCTGATGCCCGAGGTCTGGCCTGCGGGGTCGAGTTTTGTGCTGATGAACGGCACGCCGCAACAAGTAGAACTCAGCCCGCATCTGCGACGTGTCGCGCAGCACTACCGGATTGGCCCGGCGCGGCGGCCCGTGGATGATCCGTCTTATGTGCATCAGGTTCAGGCCTTTGACGGGAATGGCTTACGGCCCTTTAGCCCTTGCCATCTTCGGGCAGAGACGGAGCCGACCGGAGATATCGTCTTCCGCTGGGTGCGCCGCACGCGGATCGACGGCGACGCATGGGAGGGACCGGAGGTGCCGCTTGGGGAAGAAAGTGAGCGGTATCTTCTGCGGGTTTTTGTGGGCACAAAACAGCTGCGAGAAGAGCTGCTTGATACGTCGAAATGGACCTACAGTAACGCGGCACAGGCCGCCGATGGTCTCTCCGGCGCTTTCGAAGTTACAGTCGCTCAGGTCTCAGCGACCTATGGCGCCGGGCTCGCAACACGTCTTGAGTTGGCGGTTTAAGCCCGCGCGTTATCACGTTTTTGAGCATGTGCGGATTTACAATTGGTCCTACGCCATTGCATGAGCTACCCTATCAGCAGAGTGAAGGAGCCCGTGACATGGCACAAACACGCAGAAATATCTCGAAAGTGGACCCAGTGTGGGACCAAATTCAGCAAGAAGCCGAAGATGCGGTGCGTGACGAGCCGCTCATCGGCGGCTTTGTTCATGCCTGTATTCTGCACCATAAATCGATCGAGAACGCGCTCTCCTATCGCATCGCCGCAAAGCTTTCGTCCAATGAGATGTCGATGATGGTCGTGCGCGAAATGGTCGAAGAAGCCTATGCCGAAGACCCCGATCTTGTGGCTGCGGCGCGCGCTGATCTGGTCGCGATCTATGACCGCGATCCGGCTTGCCATCGGCTTCTGCAGCCTATCCTTTATTTCAAAGGCTATCAGGCGGTGCAGGCATATCGGGTTGGCCACCACCTTTATATGAAGGGCAAACGCGATCTGGCCTATTTCATCCAAATGCGGGTGAGCGAGATCTTCGGCGTCGATATTCACCCGGCGGCAAAGATGGGCAAGGGCATCATGATCGACCACGCGCATTCCATCGTGATCGGTGAGACGGCAGTAGTGGGCGATAACGTCTCAATGCTGCATTCGGTCACACTTGGTGGCACGGGCAAAGAGGAAGAAGACCGGCACCCCAAGATCGGCAACGGCGTGCTAATCGGTGCAGGCGCAAAGGTGCTGGGCAATATCACCATCGGTCATTGCAGCCGCATCGCCGCGGGTTCTGTGGTGCTAGAGGCGGTGCCTGCTTGCAAAACCGTCGCGGGCATCCCCGCGCGGATTGTGGGGGAGGCGGGCTGTGATCAGCCTTCAATGTCGATGAACCATCTCTTCGGGCCAAACAGCGAATAAATACGAGAGACATCGTACGAAATGAAAAAGCCGGGGCATGCCCCGGCTTTTGTTTGTTTTGATGAAGATGACCTTAGGCGAGCATAACCATCGGATTCTCCAGGTTCTCGACAATCGCATTCAAAAGCTGCGCGCCAAGCGCCCCATCGATCACGCGGTGGTCCACCGAAAGGGTCACGGACATGACTGTCGCCCCAGTCACCTCACCGTCTTTGCCAATGATTGGCTTTTTCACGCCAGCACCGACAGCAAGGATCGCCCCATGCGGTGGGTTAATCACCGCGTCAAAATTATCGATGCCGAACATGCCCAGGTTAGAGATGGCAAAGCTGCCGCCCTGATACTCATGCGGCGCAAGCTTGCGGTCGCGGGCGCGGGTGGCGAGGTCTTTCATCTGCGCCGATAGAGTCGAGAGCGACTTGGTGTCGGCATCTTGCAAGACAGGCGTAAAGAGCCCGCCTTCGATTGCCACAGCAACAGCCACATCCGACGGCTTCAGCTTGAGAATGCGATCCCCGGCCCAAACAGCATTGGCATCGGGCACAGATTGGAGCGCCAGCGCACAGGCTTTGATGATGAAGTCATTCACCGACAGCTTCACACCGCGCGCGTCGAGTTGCTTGTTCAAATCACTGCGGAACGAGAGCAGCGCGTCGATCTGAATGTCGCGGCGCAGGTAGAAATGCGGTACGGTTTGCTTGGCCTCAGTAAGCCGCGCGGCGATGGTTTTGCGCATGCCGTTGAGGGTGACTTCCTCGTACTCTCGGCCCTCGTACATCTTAGCAACTATATCGGCGGAGGGGCCAGCGGCCACGGCCTTGGCGACCGGTGCGGCGTCTTTGGCAGGTGCTGTGCTGTCGGATTTTATGGCACTCGGTTGCGCATTCTCGACATCCGCTTTGACAATCCGGCCCCGCGGGCCGCTGCCGTCGATCTGCGACAGGTCCAACCCCTTGTCGGCCGCGATCCGGCGGGCGAGGGGGGAGGCAAAGATACGCTCGCCCTTATCGCTTTTCGGTGCGGCGGGGGCTTTGCTGTCGCTTTTGCCCTGCGCTTCATTCGCATCCGTAGCGCCGCGGCCATAGCCCGCTTCGGGCGTCTCGGCATCGGCTGCTTTGTCGCTTTCTTCGGCCTGTGGTTTCTCTTCCTTAGCGGGAGCCTTGGCAGAGCTGTCGATGTCGTCGGCGCTTTCGCCTTCTTCAAGAAGAACGGCGATGGGCGTGTTCACTTTGACACCCTCGCTGCCATCGCTGATCAGGATTTTGCCGATCGTGCCTTCGTCTACCGCTTCAAACTCCATCGTCGCTTTGTCGGTCTCGATTTCGGCCAGAATGTCACCGGAGGCGACGGTATCGCCTTCCTTAACCATCCATTTGGCCAGCGTGCCTTCTTCCATCGTGGGCGAAAGGGCGGGCATGAGAATTTCTATGGGCATGATCCGCTCCTTACCTATAAGTGACTGATTTGACGGCTTCAATCACCTCGTCGGTGGTGACCAGCGCGTGTTTTTCGAGGTTGGCAGCATAGGGCATGGGCACGTCCTTGCCGGTGCAAGTGATGACCGGGGCGTCGAGGTAATCAAACGCCTCCTGCATGATCACGCCGCTGATGTAGCCGCCGACCGAGCCCTGCGGCCAGCCTTCTTCGACCGTCACACAGCGGTTGGTTTTCATCACCGATTTCAGGATCGTGTCCGTGTCCATCGGGCGCAGTGTGCGCAGGTCGATGACCTCGGCTTCAATGCCTTCTTCGGCCAGCTTCTCAGCAGCCTCCAACGCATAGGTCATGCCGATGCCAAAGCTGACGATAGTCACGTCGGACCCTTCGCGCCAAATGCGCGCTTTGCCGAAAGGTACGGTGTAATCCTCGACATCCGGCACATCGAAGCTGCGGCCATAGAGGATTTCGTTCTCAAGGAAGATCACCGGGTTCGGATCACGGATGGCTGTCTTCATCAGACCTTTATAGTCGCTCGCCGAATAGGGCATCGCCACTTTCAAACCGGGAATCTGCATGAACCACGCGGCGTAGTCCTGCGAGTGTTGCGCGCCGACGCGGGCCGCTGCACCGTTGGGGCCACGGAAAACCATGGGCGCGCCCATCTGACCGCCCGACATGTAAAGTGTCTTGGCCGCCGAGTTGATGATCTGGTCCATCGCCTGCATGGCGAAGTTGAAGGTCATGAATTCAACGATCGGGCGCAACCCGCCAAAGGCCGCACCGACGCCGATACCAGCGAAACCATGCTCAGTAATGGGCGTGTCGATCACCCGCTTGGGGCCGAATTCGTCCAGCATCCCTTGGGTGATCTTATAGGCCCCTTGGTATTCGGCCACTTCCTCGCCCATGAGGAAAACGTCACCATCGCGGCGCATTTCTTCGGCCATGGCGTCGCGCAGCGCTTCGCGCACGGTCTGCTGCTTCATCGGCGTGCCTTCGGGCCAGTCGGGGCTGGTGTCGGGCTTGGGCTGTTTCTTGCCCTCAGCGGGTGTGGCGCGGTCGCTGTCATCGCTTGCTTTGGCGTCGTCGGCTTCACCGTCATCGCTTTTGGCCTCAGCGGGCGCAGATTTTGCGCTGTCGATGTCGTCGGCGCTTTCGCCTTCTTCCAGCAGAACGGCGATGGCGGTGTTCACTTTCACGCCTTCGGTACCTTCCTCAATCAGGATCTTGCCGATGGTACCTTCGTCCACGGCTTCAAATTCCATGGTGGCCTTGTCGGTTTCGATCTCGGCCAGAATGTCACCGGAAGAGACGGTATCGCCTTCCTTAACCATCCACTTCGCCAATGTACCTTCTTCCATAGTAGGGCTGAGGGCGGGCATAAGAATTTCAATTGCCATTGCTTCAGGCCTCCTGCGGTACTTCGGTTGCGTAGATGTCGGTCCAAAGCTCATCGAGCGCGGGTTCCGGGCTTTCTTTGGCGAATTCAGCGCTTTCGTTCACGATCTTCTTAATCTCTTTGTCGATTGCCTTGAGATCGTCTTCGGTGGCGTGATTGCCTTCCAGCAACAATGTGCGCACCGATTCAATCGGATCACGCTCATCGCGCATCTTTTGGACCTCTTCGCGGGTCCGGTATTTGGCCGGGTCCGACATTGAGTGGCCGCGGTATCGATAGGTTTTGATCTCAAGAATGTAAGGTCCGTCCTTGCGCGCATGCGCCACGGCTTTTTGGCCCGCTTCCTTGACCGCCAGCACGTCCATGCCGTCGACCGCTTCGCCGGGGATGCCAAAGGCCTTGCCGCGTTCCCAAATCTCGGCCGAAGAGGTCGAGCGCTGTTGCGACGTGCCCATGGCATATTGATTGTTCTCGATCACGAAGATCACCGGCAGTTTCCACAGGGCGGCCATGTTGAAGGTCTCATAGACCTGCCCTTGGTTCGCCGCGCCGTCGCCGAAATAGGTGAAGGTGACGCGCCCGTTGTCTTTGTATTGATCCGCGAAAGCCAAACCGGCCCCCAGCGGCACCTGCGCCGCGACGATACCGTGGCCGCCGTAGAAATGCTTTTCTTTCGAGAACATATGCATGCTCCCGCCCTTGCCTTTGGAATAGCCGCCCTCGCGGCCCGTCAGCTCGGCCATGACGCCGTTCGGGTCCATGCCGCAGGCCAGCATATGTCCGTGGTCGCGGTAAGAGGTGATGCGCTTGTCGCCTTCTTCGGCGGCGGCTTCGAGCCCAACAACGACCGCTTCTTGTCCGATATAGAGGTGGCAGAACCCCCCGATCAGCCCCATGCCGTAAAGTTGCCCGGCCTTCTCTTCGAAGCGCCGGATCAGCAGCATGTCGCGGTAATAGCTGGTCAGCTCCTCCGCCGAGACATTGGGTTTCTTGCTCGATTTCTTCGCGGCCATGGACGTCTCCTCCGTCGGCTCTGGTCAGGTGCCAAAAGTAGTTTAGCGTTAAACTATTCCCTA
>JGI24724J26744_10001334_pt1 | contig 17017 bp, 18 predicted proteins | sample Cruoilmetagenom7_FD_26744 | JGI IMG/M metagenome (IMG submission 26744) | reverse complement strand
ACCGTGCAAGAATTGCACTACCAGAACCATATCGAGACCAACTACGTGATCGAAGGGCAGGGCGCCGTCGAGGATGTCGCCACCGGTGAGGTCCATCCCCTGGCCCCCGGTGCGGTCTATGTCCTTGACCAACACGACGCACATATCCTCCGTGCCGAAACGGACATGCGCATCGTCTGCATCTTTACACCGGCGCTGACCGGGCGCGAGACGCATGACAAGGACGGCAACTACAGCGCAGCGCCTCAACCGGCGTAGGGTGCGTGCTGGCACGCACCGTCCCTCAATCCCCACCTTGCGCTACACCGAACTCCCGTCTATACGCCCCCAGTCTGCCCCCACAGGGCCGACTCACAATAAAGAAACGCCGCGTTGCCCTGATCCGTCGCTGGATGGGTATTCCGGTTAAGGAGAAGCGACATGAAACTGAATGAAATTCGTGACAATCCTGGTGCCAACAAGACCAAAAAGCGCGTTGCGCGTGGTCCTGGTTCCGGCAAAGGCAAAATGGCCGGCCGTGGTATCAAGGGTCAAAAGTCCCGCTCGGGCGTAGCGATCAACGCGTATGAAGGCGGCCAGATGCCCCTCTACCGTCGTCTGCCAAAGCGCGGCTTCAGCAAGCCGAACCGCAAAGAGTGGGCCGTCGTGAACCTCGGCGCGATCGAGGGCTTCATCGAGGCTGGCAAAATTGACGCCGGCGCAGAGATCAACGAAGACGTGCTGGTCGCGTCGGGTCTGGTGCGTCGCAAACTCGACGGTATCCGCGTTCTGGCCAAGGGTGATTGCACCCGCGCGCTGAACATTTCGGTGACCGGCGCCTCGGCCCCAGCGATTGCGGCCGTCGAAAAAGCCGGTGGTTCACTGAAAGTTTCGGCTCAAGCCGTAGAAGCCGCCGAATAAGGTGTTGTGAGTGGGCGCTTCGCCCCTTACATCTTCCCCATAGGTTTTCCTGCGCCGCCGACCGGGACCCGGTTTGGCGGCGCTGTCCATGAAAGAGACACGGACCATGGCATCAGCTGCAGAGCAAATGGCGGCCAACACTTCTTGGGCCACCCTCGTGAAGGCAAAAGATCTTCGTCAACGCATCTTCTTTGCGATTGGCTTGTTGATCGTTTACCGGCTTGGCACATATATCCCCGTTCCCGGCATCGACGGCGGGGCATTGCGCGAATTTATGACCGACGCTGCGGCAGGCATCGGGGGCATGCTCAACATGTTCACCGGTGGCGCGATTGCCCGCATGGGTATCTTCGCCCTCGGCATCATGCCGTATATTTCGGCGTCGATCATCGTGCAGCTGGTCGCCTCGATGTACGGCCCCTGGCAGAACCTCCGCAAAGAGGGCGAGCTGGGCCGTCGCAAATTGAACCAATATACGCGCTACGGCACGGTATTGCTGGCGTTGATGCAGTCCTATGGACTTGCCGTCAGCCTTGAGGCGGGCGATCTGGCGACCGATCCGGGCTGGTTCTTCCGTATTTCGACCATCGTGACACTTGGTCGGCGGTACGCTGTTCCTGATGTGGCTGGGTGAGCAAATCACCGCGCGCGGCATCGGTAACGGTGTGTCCCTGATCATCTTCGTCGGTATTATCGCCGAGGTTCCCGGCCAGTTGGCACAGTTCCTCAGCCAGGGGCGGTCGGGCACGATCAGCCCGGTTGTGGTGATCGGTATCATGCTGATGATGGTCGGATTGGTTGCCTTTGTGGTGTTCATGGAGAGGGCCTTGCGAAAGATCCATATCCAGTACCCGCGGCGTCAGGTCGGCATGAAAGTGTATGACGGCGGATCTTCGCACCTGCCGATCAAGGTGAACCCCGCCAACGTGATCCCGGCAATCTTTGCGTCGTCGCTGTTGTTGTTGCCAACCACGATTTCGACCTTCTCGGGCAGTGCTACAAACCCAGTCATGGCGACGATCCTTGCCTATTTCGGGCCGGGTCAACCGCTGTATCTGGCGTTCTTTACGGCGTTGATCATTTTCTTCACGTTCTTCTATACGCTGAACGTGGCCTTCAAGATTGACGATGTGGCCGACAACCTCAAGAATCAGAACGGGTTTATCCCCGGCATTCGTCCCGGCAAACGCACCGAGGAATATCTCTACTTCGTCGTGACCCGCCTGACGACGGTTGGCGCACTGTATCTGGCCTTCGTGGCTTTGCTGCCGGAAATCCTGCGCTCGCAACTGGCAATCCCGTTCTACTTTGGCGGTACGTCGGTCTTGATCGTTGTCGCCGTTACCCTCGACACCATGAGCCAGGTCCAGTCGCATCTGGTGGCCCATCAGTACGAAGGCTTGCTTGAAAAGTCGCAATTGCGCGGCGGTCGCGGCAAAAAAGGCGCCACCGCCAAAAAGAAGAAAGGGCCAGCCCTGCGATGAACATTATAATGCTAGGCGCTCCGGGCGCTGGAAAAGGGACGCAAGCACGGGTCTTGGTCGAGGAACGCGGCATGGAGCAGCTGTCGACTGGTGACATGCTGCGGGCCGCTCGAACCTCGGGCACCGATATGGGCAACAAGGTCGCGGCTGTTATGGATGCCGGTCAACTGGTCACTGATGACATTGTCATCGGCCTGATTGCCGAACAGTTGGACGGCACGCACACCGGCGGCTTTATCTTTGACGGATTTCCGCGCACCTTGGCGCAAGCCGATGCGTTGGGCGATTTGCTGGCAGCCAAAGGCCAGCAGATTGATGCGGTTGTCGAACTGCGCGTCGATGACGAGGCCTTGGTGGATCGTGTCACCGGCCGTTATACTTGTGGCGACTGCGGTGAGGTTTACCACGATCGCACCAAGCCGACCAAAGTTGACGGCGTCTGCGATGAATGCGGCTCGACGAACCTCAAGCGTCGCGCGGACGATAACGAGGAAAGCCTGCGTCAGCGGTTGATGGAATACTATAAAAAGACCTCGCCGCTGATTGGCTACTATTACGCCAAAGGCACGTTGCATGTTGTTGACGGGTTGCAACCGATGAAAACGGTTACGGCTTCGGTGGGCGACGCTCTCAAGGGATAACCAACTGGCGAAAAGGTTTGGTCCTTGCGTGAAACTGAATTACCCTCTGACGTGGTCGCACGTTAGAGGGTTTTTCATGCAGGGTGTCAGGGTAATTGCCGTTTGTCTTTTGTCAGGTGCCGGAATTGCGGCCCATGCGGCAGANGAATTGTATCTGTTCGATTCGCAAGCGGCCTGTCAGGCATGGGAACGCTCGGGCCATACCCTCGAGGGCATCACGCAGCTTCCGGAAATGGAGGGCGCGCTGGCGCTGTTCTCCAAAGGCATGTTCGCGCTCGAGTATTCTTGCAGCTTTGAACCCGCACTGGACCTGATGGTCGAAACGCCGACGATTACCACCCATGTCGGGCATTGTCTGGAGCCGGGATTTGTCACACCGGGCTTGTTTACTTTTTCCGTTGATCGGGTTTATGATCACAACGTGACCCTTTTTGACGGGTCCGAGACGCCGACGGTCTTCTATTTCTGCGGTGAATAGCCCGGTGGCGCCGCGCATTGCATGGTCCCTCTTGACGGACCCGTGAAAACCCCATAACCGATGCCTCTGATACCCCGATCCGAGTCGTTCGCGCCTCGGATTATTCGCTTGGCACGGCCACTGCGGCGCGTGTTGTGAAAAAAGGTTCTGGTACTACGGAACCGCAACGAAAAGGAAATACCGCGTGGCACGTATTGCTGGCGTTAACATCCCTACTGGAAAGCGCGTCCCTATCGCGTTGACCTATATCACGGGCATCGGCTCAACGACCGCCGAACAGATCATCACCGCACTGAACATCGAGCCTGCGCGCCGTGTTAACCAGTTGTCGGACGCTGAGGTTCTGGCGATTCGCGAATATATCGACGCCAATGTCAAAGTCGAAGGCGACCTGCGTCGCGAAACCCAGATGAACATCAAGCGTGCGATGGACATGGGCTCGTATCGCGGCCTGCGTCACCGTCGTAACCTGCCTGTGCGCGGTCAGCGCACCCACACCAACGCTCGTACCCGCAAAGGCCCCGCAAAGGCCATTGCTGGCAAGAAGAAGTAAGGGGAGGCAGGACTAATGGCTCGCGAAAAAGTACGCGCTAAGCGTAAAGAACGTAAAAACATTGCTGCCGGTGTGGCGCATGTGAATTCGACGTTCAACAACACCAAGATCCTGATCTCGGACGTGCAAGGCAATGCGATCTCGTGGTCGTCGGCTGGCACCATGGGCTTTAAAGGCTCGCGGAAATCGACGCCCTACGCGGCTCAGCTGGCAGCAGAAGACGCTGCCAAAAAGGCGCAGGACCACGGTCTGCGCACGCTGGAAGTCGAAGTTCAGGGCCCGGGTTCGGGCCGCGAATCTGCGCTGCGCGCGTTGGCCGCTGCCGGTCTGGTTATCACGTCGATTCGGGACGTGACGCCGCTGGCACACAACGGCTGCCGCCCACCGAAGCGTCGTCGCGTCTGACGCACTTCTTTTGATACCGGGCCGCGCCACTGGCGCGGTCCGTTTTTGGCATTCTGTCTGACTGACCCTCGGGCGTGTTCGGTTTGATCATGAATCGGATGCAAGTATGGAGGCGACTACATGATCCACAAAAATTGGCAGGAACTGATTAAGCCGGCGCAACTGGATGTGCGCCCCAGCGCTGATCCGGCACGCAAAGCGACGGTGATTGCCGAACCGCTCGAGCGCGGCTTTGGCTTGACGCTGGGCAACGCGCTGCGCCGTGTTCTGTTGTCGTCGCTGCAAGGCGCCGCGATTACGTCGGTGCAAATCGACAACGTCCTGCACGAGTTTTCGAGCGTGGCTGGTGTGCGCGAAGACGTCACCGACATTGTCCTGAACCTCAAGGGCGTCGCCCTGAAAATGGACGTTGATGGCCCCAAGCGCGTGACCATCTCGACACGCGGGCCTGCCGTTGTCAAAGCTGGCGATATTGCCGTCAGCACCGGCATCGAAGTGCTGAACAAGGACCATGTCATTTGTCACATCGACGAGGGCGCGGAACTGTTCATGGAACTGACGGTGAACACCGGCAAGGGCTATGTTTCGGCTGACAAGAACCGTCCCGAAGACGCGCCAATCGGCCTGATTCCGATCGATGCGATGTATTCGCCGGTCAAAAAGGTTGCCTATGAAGTCACCCCGACCCGCGAAGGTCAGGTGCTGGATTATGACAAGCTGACGATGAAAATCGAAACCGACGGCTCGTTGACGCCAGAAGACGCGGTGGCTTTCGCAGCGCGTATTCTGCAAGATCAGCTGCAGGTTTTCGTCAACTTCGACGAGCCGGAGACCGCTGGCCGTGGCGACGCGGACGACGGGTTGGAATTCAACCCGCTGCTGCTCAAGAAGGTCGACGAATTGGAACTGTCGGTCCGTTCGGCAAATTGCCTCAAGAACGACAACATCGTCTACATCGGGGATCTGATCCAGAAAACCGAAGCCGAGATGCTGCGCACGCCGAACTTTGGCCGCAAGTCCTTGAACGAAATCAAGGAAGTGCTGTCGGGTATGGGGCTGCATCTGGGTATGGAAGTCGAAGATTGGCCACCAGAGAACATCGAAGAGCTGGCCAAGCGTTTCGAAGACCAGTTTTAATAACGGTGCGTGCAAGCACACACCCTACGATCCGTAGCGCGTGTGCTTGCCCAACCACTCAATACGACTCGGGCACCTGCCCGCAAGGAGAGTGGCCCTCAGACAGGGGCCGCCAGACAAAGCAAAACAAGAGTAATCCAGGAGATTTTCCATGCGTCACGCCCGTGGCTACCGCCGTCTAAACCGCACGCACGAACATCGCAAAGCGCTGTTCGCGAACATGTCCGGCTCGTTAATCGAGCACGAGCAGATCAAAACCACCCTGCCAAAGGCCAAGGAATTGCGCCCGATCATCGAGAAGATGATCACCTTGGCAAAGCGTGGCGATCTGCACGCCCGCCGTCAGGCTGCGGCCATCCTCAAAGAAGACAAGGACGTTGCAAAACTGTTCGAAGTCCTCGGCCCACGCTACAAGGACCGCGCCGGTGGCTACACCCGCGTTCTGCGCGCCGGTTTCCGGTATGGCGACATGGCACCGATGGCGATCATCGAATTCGTCGAGCGTGACGTGAACGCCAAAGGCGCGGCTGACAAGGCCCGTCTGGTCGAGATGGACGACGACGAGTAAAACGCATCCCTTTTGCGCCAGAATTCGCCCCCGTTGCCACGCGCATCGGGGGCTTTTTCGTGTCCGATCAGCACTGCGCCTGACGATCATGTGACCGGCCCGGCGGATGGTATCCCGGTGGTCAGCCCACCGATCGACGTTGCGTTGGCGCGTCAACGCAGCCATATTTCAGACACTTGGATTGGGAACGGAGGGTTGAATGCGGATCGTTGGGCTTTGTATCGCGGGGGTGTTAGTCGCAGGGGTCTGGGTTTTTGGCGGCCCGCATCCGTCATCGCCGGCAATCGCGCAATCTGTCCCGCAATCCGCAGCTCAGATCACTTTGTCGTTCGCACCGGTGGTGCGCGAGGCCGCGCCGACTGTGGCCTCGATCTATGCCCGCCGGATTGTCGAGGAACGGATTAACCCGTTTTTCAATGACCCGTTGTTTGGCCAGTTGTTCGGCGACCAGAGTAACCGCGTACCACGGGTGCAGAATGCGCTCGGGTCGGGCGTGATTGTGTCTGATGACGGGATCATCGTGTCAAACTACCACGTTGTCGGTGGCGCTGATGATATCCGTGTCGTGTTGGGCGACCGGCGTGAATTTGCCGCCGACGTGATTCTGTCTGATGAGGAAAGCGACCTCGCCGTCCTGCGGATGCGCGACGCCCGCGATTTGCCGGCGATCTCACTGGCCGATTCCGATGTGGTCGAGGTCGGTGATCTGGTGTTGGCGATCGGCAACCCGTTCGGCGTCGGGCAAACCGTTAGCAGTGGCATTGTGTCTGCACTGGCGCGCTCGGGCCTCGCGGTGGGATCAGGGCGCGGGTATTTCATCCAGACCGATGCAGCGATCAACCCCGGCAACTCGGGCGGTGCGCTGGTCGATATGGCGGGGCGGCTGGTTGGCATCAATACGGCGATCCTGACACGCTCGGGAGGCTCGAACGGGATCGGGTTCGCCATTCCGGCCAATCTGGTCCGTCAGGTCGTCGATCAGGCATTGCAGGGCCACCGCCGGTTTCAACGCCCGTGGATGGGGATCACCGGTCAGGCCGTTGATGCGCCTTTGGCGGATGCGTTCGAGATGAGCCTGCCGCAAGGCGTTGTCATCACGCAAATGCACCCGACAAGCCCGATGGCACGGGCCGGATTGCAGATCGGGGATGTGGTTCTGGCGGTCGAAGGAGCGCCGGTAAACTCGCCACAGGAAATGATGTTCCGCCTTTCGGCGCAGGGGATCGGCGGTACTGCCGATCTGGAGGTTGCACAGGGCGACACTCGCCGTGAAACCACGGTGCGGCTGATTGCGGCGCCGGAAACGCCGGCCCGCGACACGCTGACCGTCACCGCGTTGGTGCTGCGCGGTCTGGTGGCAGAGAATGTCAATCCGGCCGTGATTGCGCAGAACAACCTTGACCCGAATACGACGGGGGTTCTGGTCGTTGAAGCCCGCGATATTGCGGCCCGTGCCGGGTTGCGGCGCGGTGATCTGCTGATAGCGATCAACCGGCAGGCGGTGCGCAACACCGGTGATCTGGAGCGAGTGCTGCGCGATCCGTCGCGTCATTGGGATATCGAGGTCAGCCGGAATGGCCGACGTGTTTTGCTGCGGTTCCGGTTGTGANGGGTGGTGTGCCTCNGGGGCATCGAGCCCCGTCGGCCCACCGGGAGGTTTCACCTCCCACGGNGCTGACGCACCTCCCACCAGGATATTTGTAGAACAAAGATTACGGCGCGTGGTGNTGTGATTTCGCATGGCAACGCGGGCCGGGCTTGCGTAGTCTGCGGCATGGCTGATCTNTTCGACTCGGANGACGCGATATCTGCACCAGACGCGCCGCGCCCTTTGGCCGACCGGTTNCGGCCGCGTGTTCTGGCNGATGTCATCGGGCAGGAGGGGGTGTTGGGCGCGGATGGTCCNTTGGGGGCGATGTTAGGGGCCGGGGCGTTGTCATCCTTGNTCCTCTGGGGGCCGCCGGGTGTTGGAAAAACCACGATTGCGCGGTTGNTGGCGCAGGCGACCGANCTGCATTTCGTGCAGATCAGCGCGATCTTTACCGGCGTGCCGGATTTGCGCAAAGTGTTCGAAGCCGCACGGTTGCGCCGTACGAACGGGCAGGGCACGCTGTTGTTTGTTGACGAGATCCACCGCTTCAACAAGGCCCAGCAGGACGGGTTTTTGCCCTATATGGAGGATGGCACGATCCTGCTGGTCGGGGCCACTACGGAAAATCCCTCATTCGAGCTAAACGCCGCTCTGTTGAGCCGCTCGCAGGTGATTGTGCTCAAACGGCTGTCGCTGGTGGATCTTGAAAAGCTGGCGCAGCGGGCCGAACAGGATTTGAACCGCGCTCTGCCTTTGACCGGTGAGGCGCGTGAGGCCATGTTGGAAATGGCCGATGGCGATGGTCGCGCCCTGTTGAACCTTGTGGAACAGGTGATGGCCTGGACCCTCAAGGCCCCGTTGGATCGCGACGCTCTGGCCAAGCGGTTGATGCGGCGTGCGGCGAAATACGACAAATCCGGCGAAGAGCATTACAACCTGATTTCCGCGTTGCATAAATCGGTGCGCGGCTCGGATCCGGATGCGGCGCTTTACTGGTTTGCGCGGATGTTGGAGGGCGGTGAAGATCCGCGGTTTCTGGCGCGGCGCATCACCCGTATGGCCGTCGAAGATATCGGCCTTGCCGACCCGCAGGCGCAGGCGCAATGCCTTGAGGCATGGCAGACCTATGAGCGCCTCGGCAGTCCCGAGGGGGAGTTGGCGCTGGCGCAGGCCGTGGTGTATCTGGCCCTCGCGCCGAAATCGAACGCGGTTTATGTGGCCTATAAAGGCGCCCGGGCGCTGGCGAAAAAGACCGGATCCGAGATGCCGCCCGCGCATATCCTTAACGCGCCCACCAAGATGATGAAGGAACAGGGCTATGGCGCGGGATACGCCTATGACCACGATGCCGAAGACGGGTTCTCGGGCCAGAACTATTTCCCCGACGGGGTGAAACGCCCGATCCTGTATGCCCCACCGGAACGCGGGTTCGAGCGTGAGTTAAAGAAACGCGTCGATTATTTCGCCAAGTTGCGCGGCAAGCGCCAAACCGGTTCGGGTTGACTTTGCGCCGGGTGCGGTCCAAGGCAAGCCGATGATGGGAACGCTGTTTCAGGTCGCCCTTGGGGGTGCTTTGGGGGCTTCGGGTCGGTATCTGACCGGGGTCGCGGCACTGCGCCTGATGGGGCCGGGGTTTCCCTGGGCGACGCTGGCGGTCAACGTGGTCGGCTCGTTCGTCATGGGGGCGATTGTTGTGGTACTGGCGCATCTCAGCGCGACACGATACGCGCCGTTTCTGATGACCGGGTTGCTGGGTGGATTCACCACCTTCTCGGCGTTTTCACTGGATGCGCTGACCCTGTGGGAGCGCGGCCAACACGGGCTTGCCGGCGCGTATGTGCTGGCGTCCATCCTTTTATCGCTGGTGGCCATCGTCGCCGGATTGACCCTGACACGGAGCCTGATGGCATGAGCGGCGTTCAACATATCGAAATCACCGGCGACGAGGCTGATATGCGGCTGGACCGCTGCCTCAAGCGTCGGTTTCCGCAAGTGACCCAGGGCATGGTGGAAAAGTTCTGCCGCAAGGGGGATTTGCGGCTGGACGGCAAGCGCGTCAAAGCGTCCGATCGCGTGCAAGAGGGCCAGTTCGTGCGGGTGCCGCCGCTGCCTGAGACCGCCGCCCCCGCGCCGGATCGTTATCAAGGGCCGAAAATCCCCAAGGATGACATCAAGATGATTGAGGATGCGATCCTGTGGCAGGACGATCATATCATCGCGTTGAACAAGCCGCCGGGCCTGCCGTCGCAGGGTGGCTCGGGGCAGGGCGACCGCCATGTTGACGGCCTGACCGAGGCGTTGATGTTCGGCTACAAGGAGCGTCCGGTTCTGGTCCACCGGTTGGACAAGGATACCTCGGGCGTGTTGCTGCTGGCGCGTACGCCGCGTGTCGCCCGTCGTCTGGGCGAGGCATTCCGCAACCGGGCCACGCGCAAGATTTACTGGGCAATCGTTGCCGGAGTGCCCAGCCCCCTCAAGGGTACGATTCGGTATGGATTGGTCAAATCGGGCGGCTATGGCAACGAAAAGATGCGCTGTATTCATCCGAAAGAGGTTGAGAGCACCGAAGGCGCCAAGCGGGCAACCAGCGACTTCGCTGTGCTGGAACGTCTGGGCAGCCGCGCCTCGTGGGTGGCTTTGGTGCCGATCACCGGGCGCACCCACCAGCTGCGTGCGCATATGGCCGAGATGGGGCATCCGATCATTGGTGACGGGAAATATGGCGGCTCGGGGCAGGAGAATCTGGGCGACGGCTGGGGGGCGCAACTGGGCGGTGACATCAGCCGCAAGATGCATCTGCACGCCCGCTCGATCACCTTTCTGCATCCGGTGACCAACAAAGAAATGACCATCACCGCTCCGCTTCCGCCGCATATGGCGCGTAGCTGGAAAACACTGGGCTGGTCGGAAAATGACGTGCCCGCCGATCCGTTCGAGGATGATGAATGAAGCTCGTCGTTTTTGACGTCGATGGCACGCTGGTTGACAGCCAGAACCATATCGTCGGTGCGATGGGCTTTGCGTTTCAGGCCATTGGTGCGCCATGCCCGCCGCGTGCGGATATTCTGGGCATTGTGGGCCTGTCGCTGCCGCAGGCGATGGCGCGGCTGGCCCCGGGCGCTGATATTGAGGCCTTGGTTGCCGCCTATAAATCCAGTTTTTCGCACATGCGGGCGGATGAGGCATCGCCGCTGTACCCCGGTGCGCGGGATGTGTTGGAACTGCTTGCCGCGCGTGACGATACCCTGTTGGGCGTGGCGACCGGCAAATCTCGCAAGGGCCTGACGCATATCTTGGCCGCACACGATTTGGCGGGGTTCTTTGCGACCACTCATGTTGCCGATGATCATCCGTCCAAGCCGCATCCATCGATGCTGCTCCGAGCAATGGCTGAGGCCGGAACCACCCCTCAAGACACTGTCATTATTGGTGATACCAGCTTTGATATGGCGATGGGTCACGCCGCTGGCGTGTCGTGTATCGGCGTTAGCTGGGGCTATCACCCGGTTGCCGATCTGGCGCAGGCGACGACCGTGATTGATCGCTTTGACAGGCTTCCCGCCGCATTGGACACACTTTGGAGGGTCGCATGAGCAATCTGCGCAAACGGTTCTGGAAAACGGTTGATATTGCCCCGCGTGACGGCGGATTCACGGTGATGTTGGACGGTCGCGAGATCAAGACACCGGCCAAGGCGCCCTTGGTCGTACCGACGCGCGCCTTTGCGCAGATGATCGCGCAGGAATGGGAGGCGCAGGGCGAGAAGATCGACCCGGAAACGATGCCCGCGACCCGCGCGGCCAATGCGGCGCTCGACAAGGTCCGTGTGCAATTTCACGAGGTTGCGGCCCTGCTGACCGCTTATGGCGAGACCGATCTGCTGTGCTACCGTGCCGATGCCCCCGCAGGTTTGGTCGCGCGGCAGGCGGCGGCGTGGGATCCGCTGCTCGATTGGGCGGCGAACCGCTTTGACGTGCAATGGGCGGTGACGAATGGCGTCATGCCGACCCCGCAAAGCGCCTCTGTCCTGGGCAAACTGGGGGCGCATGTGACGGGGTTCACGACGTTTCAACTGACCGCTTTCCACGATCTTGTGGCGATGTCGGGATCCTTGGTAATTGCCCTCGCCGCGACCGAAAATGTGGCGTCGGGTGACACCCTCTGGGATGCGTCGCGAATCGATGAACAGTGGCAGATTGAGCAGTGGGGCGAGGATGAAGAAGCCCAAATTCTGGCCAATCGCCGCCGCCAATCATTCCTGAACGCATTAGACTTTTTTAGCGCTAGCAAGTAATTTCAGCACAAGCCGCTCAATTTAATCGAACTTTTGCGCTTTATCGCAAAGCTTCCGCTGCGTGAGGTTGTCTATTCGCATGATTGACTTGACGCCTTGACGTAATCGGCACAAATTCGCCTATGCGGCATCCAATGTGATGTGGATCGCAGTTTCGGCTGTGGTCTTGCAGAGTTTTCTGGCGGAAGCGGCCAAAACACCGTCGCTGTCAGGGTGAATAAACAGGAAGAGGTAAAAATGAAAAAAACAGTATTCTTTGGTACGATGGCAGCAGCCGCGATGACTGCCGGCCTTGCTGCCGCGACAACGCTTGAAGATGTTCAGGCACGCGGCACGCTGAACTGCGGCGTTTCGACCGGCGTAAACGGTTTCTCGGCTCCGGACGCAAACGGCGTTTGGCAGGGCTTTGACGTTGCGGTCTGTCGCGCTGTTGCGGCTGCCGTCCTTGGCGACCCGATGGCCGTCAACTTTGTGTCGACAACCGGCCAGACCCGCTTTACCGCGCTGGCGTCGGGCGAAATCGACATGCTGGCTCGCAACACCACCTGGACCTTCTCGCGCGACGTTGACCTTGGGTTTACGTTTGTTGGCGTGAACTACTATGACGGCCAGGGCTTCATGATCAACCGTGACCGCGGTGTTTCGTCGGCAACCGAACTTGATGGCGCGACTGTCTGCATTCAGACCGGCACCACCACCGAGCTTAACCTTGCTGACTACTTCCGCGTCAACAACATGAGCTACGAGCCAGTGCCAATCGAAACCAATGCTGAAGCACAGCAGCAGTATCTGGCTGGCGCTTGCGACGTGTACACCACCGACGCTTCGGGCCTTGCCGCAACGCGTGCTTCGTTCGAGTCGCCTGATGATCACATCATCATGCCTGAGATCATTTCCAAAGAGCCACTCGGTCCGCTTGTTCGCCACGGCGACGATCAATGGGCTGACATTGGTCGTTGGGTGCTGAACGCACTGGTCGCTGCAGAAGAGCTGGGTGTCACCTCGGCGAACCTCGAGCAGATGGCTGCTGGCACCAACAACCCGGAAATCAACCGTATGATGGGCACCGAAGGCTCGCTTGGCGAGATGCTGGGTCTGTCTGCTGACTTCGCTCAGCGTGCGATCGCTGCTGGCGGTAACTACGGCGAGATCTTTGCCGCAAACATCGGCGAGCAAACCCCGGTCGGTCTGGCCCGTGGTCTGAACGCACAATGGACCCAGGGTGGTCTGATGTACGCTCCTCCGTTCCGCTAAGGTTCGGATTGGCGCGCGGTCCCCGGATCGCGCGCCATTTTTTTTACAGACAACGCAATACTGTGCAGCCTGACGTCGCATACCGACGCAGGAAAACATAAAAACGCACGGATGCAGGGAGAGATTACATGGCGATGGACAGCGGGGCTCCGAAGGGGTCATTTCGCTTGAGCATGCTGCTATACGACACGCGGTATCGTTCACTCACAATTCAAGTTTTTGCGCTATTTTTGTTGATGCTGGGCGCAGCCTGGTTGGTCGACAATACGATTCAGAACCTCGCAGCTTTGGGCAAAGACTTTTCGTTTACCTTCCTTGGAAACGTGTCTGGCTATGACATTTCCCAACGGCTTGTCGAATATTCATCAACCAGCACCCATGCGCGCGCGGCCATTGTTGGCCTGCTGAACACGCTGCTTTTGGCGGTGATGGCCTGCGTAACGGCGACCGTGATTGGCGTGCTTGCCGGTGTTCTGCGACTGTCCAATAACTGGATCATCGCCCGCTTGATGACCGTTTACATCGAGACGTTCCGCAACATTCCGGTGTTGATGTGGATCATCGTGTTCGGCGCGATCATCACCGAATCAATGCCCGAGCCTCGTGACTTCCGTGGTGACGATGCCACCGCGAGCATGCAAATCTTTGACAGTGTGGCGATCACCAATCGCGGCGTATATGTCCCAGGACCGCAGTTCGAGCGTAGCCTGGGCTCCGTCGATCTGGGGGCCGTGTCGCTGAGTATGAACGCGCTTGCCGTGATCGTGGTGCTGCTGGCGTCCATTTGGGGGTTCCGCCGTCTGGGTGCCCATGCCTCAGCCGTGCAAAATGCGACCGGCGTGCGACCGACAACGTGGTGGAAGGGTCTGCTGATCCTCTTCGCCCCGATAATCATTTTGCTGATCGCCTTGGGGTTCTATCTGGATTACCCGGCGATTGGCGGCTTCAACTTCCGCGGCGGCCTGCATATGCGCAGCTCTCTGATCGCGATGTGGTTGGGCCTCAGCATCTATACCGGTGCCTTCATCGCCGAGAATGTGCGGGCAGGGATCGTCGCGATCTCCAAAGGACAATCCGAGGCGGCTTTTGCGCTTGGCTTGCAGCCGGGGCACACAATGCGCCTGGTGGTTCTGCCACAGGCTCTGCGTGTGATCGTGCCACCGCTGATTTCGCAATATCTGAACATCACCAAGAACACGTCGCTGGGTCTTGCGGTGGGGTATATGGATCTGCGCTCAACGCTGGGCGGCATCACCATTAACCAAACCGGCCGAGAGCTGGAGGGCATGATGTTGATGATGTTGGTCTATCTGGCGCTCAGCCTGCTGATCTCGTCGGGGATGAACTACTACAACAATCGCATCAAGCTGAGGGAGCGGTAACATGACCGACAATACCAATCTCCACTATGTCCGCGATGAAATGCTGGACCCGCAGGATCCACCGACCTCGTCGGTTGGTCCGGTTCGCTGGGTGAAAGAGAACCTGTTCAACGGCATCACCGGCACCATTTTGACTGCGCTGTCAGTGTTCGCCATCTTGTTTCTGGTGCTCGAGATCGGCCCTTGGCTGATGAATTCCGTCTGGAATGCAGGGTCACTGACCGAATGCCGCGAAATCCTTGATGGCACCAGCGGCGCCTGCTGGGGCGTCATCAAGGATCGCTGGCATCAGCTGATGTTCGGCTTCTATCCGCCGGAACTCTATTGGCGCCCGATTTTGGCGTCGCTCCTGATGCTTGTGGCACTGTCACCGGTTCTGTTCCCCTCGGTGCCGCGCAAGGTGCTCTTGTTCTCGCTGGCGTTCCCCTTCATCGGGTTCTTCCTGCTGTGGGGTGGCTCCATCTGGTTGCCGATCATGGTCGCACTGGGCTTCGTGCTTGGCTACGTCGTGATGTCGGCCTTGGGATCCTTTGGCACGCTGATCTCGACCCTCGCGGCAATCATCCTGCCGATCCTGTATTGGCTCTTTGTTGCNTTCCCGCTNGCNGACACCGTTCACGGCATCCTCCCGATTGGCATCNAGNCCGTTAACTCACAAGACTTCGGTGGCTTCATGCTGTCGATTGTCATCGGCATCACCGGCATTGTTCTGTCGCTGCCGCTGGGCATCCTGCTGGCTCTGGGGCGTCAATCGACGATGCCGCTGATCCGCTGGATCTGTGTGATTTTCATCGAGTTTGTCCGCGGCGTTCCGCTGATCACCTTGCTGTTCACCGCGTCCTTGCTGCTGAACTACTTCCTGCCGCCGGGCACCAACTTTGACCTCGTTCTGCGGGTGATCATCATGGTGACGCTGTTCGCCACGGCCTATATGGCTGAGGTTATTCGCGGTGGCCTTGCCGCTTTGCCGCAGGGTCAGTACGAGGCAGCCGACGCGCTCGGGCTCGACTATTGGAAGGCCCAACGCCTGATCATCATGCCGCAGGCGTTGAAGATCTCGATCCCGGGCATCGTGAACACCTTTATTGGCCTGTTCAAGGATACCACGCTTGTGGTGTTCATCGGCCTGCTCGATCCGATCGGTTTTGCCAGTGCGATCCGTGCCAACTCTGATTGGCAAGGTATTTACTGGGAGCTGTTCATCTTTATTGGCGCTGTGTTCTGGATCATCTGTTTCGGCATGTCCCGTTACTCGATGCACCTCGAAAACCGTCTCAAGACCGACCACCGTTAAGGAGAAACCCATGGAAACGAGCGCACAACGCAGCCAAATGACGGTGAGTGACGAGGTCGCGATCCAGATCACCAATATGAACAAATGGTACGGGGCATTCCACGTGCTTCGTGACATCAACATGACCGTGAATAGCGGCGAACGGATCGTGATTTGTGGCCCTTCGGGGTCGGGCAAATCGACGCTCATTCGCTGTATCAACCGGCTCGAAGAGCATCAGCAGGGGCAGATCATCGTCGATGGGACGGAACTGTCGTCGGACCTCAAGAACATCGACAAGGTCCGCTCCGAGGTTGGCATGGTGTTCCAGCACTTCAACCTGTTCCCGCATCTGACGATCCTCGAAAACTTGACGCTGGCGCCGATCTGGGTGCGTAAAACGCCCAAGAAAGAGGCCGAGGAAGTGGCGATGCACTACCTCGAGAAGGTCAAAATCCCTGAGCAGGCCGACAAGTTCCCCGGTCAGCTTTCGGGTGGTCAACAGCAGCGTGTGGCCATTGCGCGGTCATTGTGCATGAAGCCGCGCATCATGTTGTTCGATGAACCGACCTCGGCGCTTGATCCAGAGATGATCAAAGAGGTTCTGGATACCATGATCGAGCTGGCCGAAGAGGGCATGACCATGCTCTGTGTGACCCACGAGATGGGCTTTGCGCAGGCTGTGGCCAACCGNGTGGTGTTCATGGATCAGGGCCAGATTGTTGAGCAGAACGAGCCAAAAGAGTTCTTCAACAACCCGAAGTCCGAGCGCACGCAACTGTTCCTCAGCCAAATTCTGGGGCACTAAGCCGCTCACCTTCGGGTGGAAAACACGGGATCAGGGGGGCTTCGGCCCTCCTTTTTCATTGTAGCGAGACGCAGCATGTTGGCTTTGATTGTCTCAGAGCGTCAGGGCTGTCGCGAGCATCCCTCTGATCCGTTCATTCTGGGTTGCTTGCGTGCACAATTTTTGACGATTGCACGTCGCGAAGTGTTAAAAAACCCCTAACGCTGCAGCGTAAGGGGTTGATTTTGCTTGTCTCACAGTTTGTCCACG
>JGI24724J26744_10001332_pt1 | contig 17032 bp, 17 predicted proteins | sample Cruoilmetagenom7_FD_26744 | JGI IMG/M metagenome (IMG submission 26744) | reverse complement strand
CGCGTGAACACCACCAATTTTAGGGGAGATTACCGACCCAGGTTTCATGCAAGTTTCAGGCGTTGGTTTAACAAACTGTCGCGGCTAAAGTCTGCACGTTTCAATCGCCAAACTCGGCGCGCAGTTGTCCGGTGTGTTCCCCCACATCGGGCACAGCGCCCTGTTTGATCTCGTCCCGCAAGGGGGAAGCGGTCACTTTGGCGATGCCACCCGGCGTGTCGATTTCGATCTGGCGTAGCGCGGGGTGGGCAGACAGGTCCGGCAGGCTTGACACATTTGCCCAGGGCAACTTGTTGTCTTCCAATCGGGCAATCAACGCGGCACGGGTCAGGGTCTTGCAAAAGTCGGTGATAATGGCAAACAGCTGCGGGGTATTGGCAACGCGGTCTGCATTGCTGATAAAACGCGGGTCTGTAATCAGATCCGGGCGCTGCAATACACCCTCGCAAAAACGAACCCATTCCGCGTGTTGCTGGCAAACAATCACCACATCCCCGTCACTGCAACTGAACTTGCCGTAAGGGGCGATCACCGAATGGGCCAACCCCATGCGCGGGGTTTCGCGGCCCAAATAGTTGTAATGCAGCAGCGGCACGCACATCATATCGGCCATGGCATCAAACATGGAAATTTCAATCGCTTTGCCTTTGCCGGTAATGCCGCGCTCGATCAGGGCTTCTAAGATTGCGGCGTGGGCGGTGGTGCCAGTGGTAATATCGGCCATCGAAACGCCCACTTTGACAGGATCATCAGGCAACCCGGTCACCGCGCATATGCCGCTTTCTGCCTGAATCAGCATATCATAAGCCAGCCGTTTGGCATAGCTGCTGTTCTGATCGTAGCCGAAAATATCAACGCAAATCAGGCGCGGGTATTTTTTGACCAACTCTTTGCCACCCAGCCCAAGACGATCAGCGGCTCCCGGTGCAATGTTGCGCACAAAGACATCAGCCTTGGCCACCATCCGCTCTAGCAACGCGCGGTCATTGTCTTCTTTGATATTTAGTTCGGCGCTTTCCTTGCCACGGTTCAGCCAAGCGAAATAGGCGCTGGTGCCCAAGACGGCCTTGTCATAATGGCGCGAGGTTTCGCCGCCGTGGCGTTCAATTTTGATGACCCGCGCTCCGGCATCTGCCAATCGCACGGTGCACATTGGCCCTGCCACCGCCTGTTCCAGCGAAATTACCAATAATCCGTCGAGTGGCAGCATCATATTCTCCTCAGTAACTCGTGGTTGTGGCCGTTGACAGGTCTTTAGGCCACTGTTACGAATGTCCGGACAAATTGTCCACCCCAGTTTTACGGAGCCAAGATGAGAAAAATTGCAGACGATCGCTATCGTGCGGAAATAGGGCTCTATTTTGAAGATTTCAATGTTGGCGATGTTTATGAACATCGTCCCGGTCGCACGATTACCGAGGCAGATAACATTCAGTTTTCACTGCTGACGATGAACCAGCACCCGCTACATTGCGATGCAAATTTTGCGGCCCAAACCGAATTTGGCAAACCGCTCGTGAACAGCGGTCTGACGCTTGCCATCATACTGGGCATGACCGTCCCCGAGGTCAGCGGGCAGGCCGTCGCCAATCTGGGCTGGAAGGATATTAACCTAACCGGACCGGTATTTCCGGGCGATACGGTATATGCNGAATCCGAAGTTCTGGCACTGCGCCCGTCAAAATCGCGGCCAGGGCANGGGGTGGTTACGGTGCGCACCACTGGAACCAAACAGGACGGCAGCATTTTCATGACATTCGAGCGCAGTGCATTGGTGCATTCGCGTGAAACGGCGCGCGCAGGTGCGGCGAATTATTAAGCTGGAAGGAAACGGTAATGGTAATTGAAAAGAGCGGCGGGGCTTTGATTGCGCCGCAATTAGCCGAATTCGTAACGTCCCTTGGACACGATGATATCCCTGCTGATGTGCGCACTCGGGCAAGCTATCTGATCCTTGATGCGGTCGGTATTGCGCTGGCCTCGACGCAATATGATTTTGCCCACCGGACGCTGACGGCGCTGTCAGGTTTTGGTGGCGGCGATGGCCATGTGATCGGGTTTGGCGCGCGCTTGCCGTTGCGCGATGCGGTGATGATGAACGGGCTTTTGGTGCATGGGCTGGATTATGACGACACCCATGTGGCGGGTGTGATCCATGCCACGGCGGCGGCCTTTCCTGCGGCACTTGGTGTGGCGGCTGACCGGCGGCTTTCAGGGCGTGAAATGTTAAGCGGATTTATTGCAGGGATGGAGGTTTCCACCCGCCTTGGTTCGGTTGCCAAAGGTGGTTTCCATCAGGTNGGNTTTCACCCCACCGGTATGATCGGCGTGTTCGCCTGTGCGATGATCGCGGGGCGATTGACGGGGCTGAATGAAGCACAACTGGCGGATGCGCAGGGGATTGCGCTGTCGATGGCCGCCGGGAGTATGGAGTTTTTGCAGGACGGTGCATGGACCAAACGGATGCATCCTGGCTGGGCCGGGGTTGGCGGGATCACGGCAGCCGCGATGGCCAGAGCTGGATTTATCGGTCCAAAGGCAGTTTATGAAGGGCGCTTTGGCCTGTTCCCGATTTATCTGGACAAAGAACACATGGCGGCGGTCGATATGTCGCTTGCCACAGCGGGGCTGGGTAAGGTTTGGGAAATCAACAATGTTGCGGTGAAACCAATTCCGGCCTGTCATTTCACCCATGCCTGTGCCGATGCGGCAATGGCGATACGCAAAGAACATGATCTGAAACCCGAAGATATTGCCAGCATTCGCGCGCTTGTGCCAGCCGGAGTTCACAAAACGGTTTGTGAGCCAGTTGAAACCAAGCAAACGCCGCAAAACAGCTACGACGCACAGTTTTCAATTCCTTGGGCGGTTGCATCGGGGCTATTGCATGGGCGGTTCGGGTTGGCTGATTTAACACAGGAAGCACTGGCTGACGCGGGGGCGCAAGCGTTGGCTGACAAAATCACCTGCGAGGATTACCCCGATGCGCCGTTCCCGAAATATTATTCCGGCGAGGTGATCGTAACCCTGAAAGATGGCCGTGTCCTGACCCACCGCGAGGAAGTAAATCGCGGCAACCCTGACCGCCCGCTGACCGGTGATGAAATCGCCGCGAAGTTCTGGGAAAATGCAACCACCGCTGTTTCTGCCGATCGAGCGGCGCAAATCCGTGACGCAGTGTTGGGGCTGGATGATCTGGCGGATGCGCATGATCTGGCGTCACTATTGGCGGGGAATCCGGCATGAGCGATGAAAACGAAGCCATCATTCTGGACGCGCTGGACAAGTTTCTAACGGCCGAGGTTGACCCCTTTGTGCATGATCTTGAAGCCCGTGATGAATACCCTCACGAGATCGTCGAAAAGATGAAGGAAATGGGGCTGTTCGGCTGTATCATTGCCGAGGAATACGGTGGTCTTGGGGTGTCGACTGGCACCTATGCCAAAATTGTGGCCCGTATCACCCGCAGCTGGATGTCGCTCTCGGGGATCATTAATTCGCATCTTATCATGGCCTCGGCGGTGCAACGTCATGGCACACCAGAGCAAAAGGAACGGTTTCTGCCGCGTTTTGCCAGCGGTGAGTTGCGCGGCGGAGTTGGTCTGACCGAGCCTGATTGTGGCACCGATCTGCAAGCGATCCGCACAACGGCACGGCGCGAGGGTGACGAATATGTGGTGAATGGCACCAAGACNTGGATCACCAATTCACTGTATGGAAACTGTCTGGCGTTGCTGGTCAAAACCGATTCCAAGGCCACGCCGCGCCATCGCGGGATGAGCCTGTTTATTGCTGAAAAACGCGAAGGGTTCAACGTGACGCGCAAGCTGGAAAAGCTGGGCTATCGCGGTATTGATACCTGCGANCTGTTGTTTGACAATTACCATGTTTCCGCCGNTTGCCTGATTGGCGGGGTTGAGGGGCGTGGGCTGCAACAAATTCTGTCGGGGCTGGANCTGGGCCGCATCAATGTGGCGGCNCGCGGTGTTGGCGTGGCGCGGGCGGCGCTGGATCTGGCGGTTGCCTATGCGCAGGTCCGCAAGACCTTTGGCAAGCCGATTTGCGAACATCAGGCGATTCAGCTGAAGCTGGGCGAAATGGCAACCCGTGCTGAATCTGGCCGCCTTTTGGTTGACGCTGCCGCTGCTGCCTACGACCGAGGCGAGCGTTGTGACATGGAAGCGGGCATGGCCAAATATGCGGCCACCGAGGCGGCGATGGAAAACGCTGCCGAATGTATGCGCATCCACGGTGCTTACGGCTATTCCAAGGAATACGATGTGGAGCGGCTGTATCGCGATGCGCCATTGTTGATTATCGGCGAGGGCACCAATGAGTTGCAACGGATCATTATCGCCAAGCAATTGGTCGAACGAAATCCAGCATGAGCCGCGCGCGCGTCATTGGTCGCCCCCGTTATGCGGTGGTCGCACAGGCCTTGACCGAGGATATTCTGTCGGGTCGGTATCCGGTCGGCACGACATTGCCCACCGAACACGCGCTGTGCACCCAGTTTAACATAAGCCGCCACACCACCCGCGAGGCATTGCGACGTTTGCAGGCGCTCGGGTTGGTTACGCGGCGGGCGGGTGTTGGCACGCTGGTGAAATCCGATCGCATCACACAGCGCTATGTGCAGGTGGGTGATACAGTTGCTGATCTGTATCAATATGTGCAAGACATGGTTTTGAATATACTTGATGTAACCGATGTTCAGGCTGACGCAGAGATGGCAACGCTGTTGGGATGCCCAAAGGGGCAGGCTTGGTCCAAGTTGCACGGGTTGCGGATGGCAGCGGAAAATTCCTTGCCAGTGGCCCTAAGCGATGTCTATATCGCGCGGGCCTATCGCGGCGTTCTGGAGGGTATTGAAGGGGTTGTTTTGCCGATGTGGTCGCTCATTGAAGCCAGCTACGATGTCACTCCGGCCGAAGTGCGCCAGCAAATAACAGCCACCACTTTAAACCAAGAAGAAGCAGCAAAATTGCATGCCACGCCGGGTGATCCGGCATTGCGGATCACCCGACATTACCTAACGGATAGTTCCGAAATCTACGAAGTTGCCATTAATCTCTATCCGGCGGACCGCTTTACATATTCCAACACTTTGCGGATCGAACAGCCTGATGCCGCGCCTTAATGGAGGCTAATATGAATGATCCCCTTTTGTTTGTTTCCACTGCCCGCTGTTTAGGCGGGGCACCGGCATGACGGCCCCAATCGTTCAAAAAGATGAGTTGGTTCCACTGTTGGCCGCACTGCAATTGAAGGAGGCGGATGTGCTGGATCTGGGCTGCGGTGTTGGCAGTTTGGCGCGGCGCATCGCTAAAGAGACAGGCGCGATGAGCGTCACCGCCATTGATACGGACAACGCGCAAATTGAACGTGCCGCCCAAAAGGGTGGCAGCGTAAAGTATTTGACTGGAACGGCCGAGGCACTGCCATTGGCCGACGCCAGTCTGGATGTGATCGTGATGATGAAATCGCTGCACCATGTGCCGATCCCCGAAATGGATGTGGCTTTTGCAGAGATGATGCGCGTGTTGCGCCCACGCGGCTGTGTCTACATTTGTGAGCCAGCCTATGAAGGGCCGTTCAACGATATTTTACGTCTGTTCCACGACGAAGGCACCGTGCGGGCCGCAGCGCTTGACGCGATCGGGCGGGCCGCAACGAGGCAATTTGAGGTCATCCAGAAAACCGATTATTTGCGGATAATGAAGTATCAGAATCTGGACGATTTCCGCGGCAAAATGATGAACCTGCCGTGGCTGGAAAATCGCATTACCCCCGAGATCGAGAAACAAGTTGCCATTGCATGGCAAGACCACGCCGCCTCTGATGACAGTGCGGCTTTATCTTCTCGGATGCTTGTGTTTGTCTTGCGCAAACTGTGAAATGTTAAAAGATCGGGATAACAAATGACCAAAGAAACCAACGCGACTCGGCACCAGCCGCCAAATTCAGTCGAAGACGCAATCACTTCGCGCCGTTCGATCCGCGCATTCCTGCCTGATCCGGTGGCCGATGATACACTGCGTGATCTTCTTGAACTGGCGGCGCGTGCGCCCAGTGGCACCAATACCCAGCCCTGGAAAGTGCATGTTGTGCGCGGTTCCGCGCGGGATCAATTGTGTGATGAAATCGTCGCCGCATTTCTGGCTGGGGACCAATACAGCGAAGAATATTCCTATGCGCCGGAGCCGTGGGGCGAACCATATCTTTCACGTCGCCGCGCGACCGGCTGGGGGCTGTATGGCACGCTGGGAATTGAAAAGGGCGATAAGGAAAAGATGCTAGCGCAGCACGCGCGAAATTTCAGGCTTTTCGATGCGCCTGTGGGGTTGTTTATCACCATTGATCGCGGGCTGGAACTGGGCTCGTGGGTGGACATTGGTCTGTTCATGCAAACTCTGATGCTGGCCGCACGGGGCCACGGGCTGGACACTTGCCCGCAACAGGCATTCGCTGGTTTCCACGCAATCATCCAGAAGCGGTTGGCGATTCCGGACGGCGAAATGGTGGTCTGCGGGATGGCGCTGGGATATGCTGACATGAGCGCGCCGGAAAACCAGTTTACCCCGGATCGGGTGCCCGTTGACGGGTTTGCCCGCTTCGTGGATAATCTAACAAATAATTGATAACATGGGATAAAATACGAACTTCAGGAGTAGTGACATGAGCCTATTTACCGAAACTGCCGGATGGGCAGAAGACGAACACCGGATGTTCGCGGATACAGCGCGCAAGCTGTTTATTGATGAAATGGCCCCAAACATTGATAAATGGGCCGAGCAGGGTGTCGTGGACCGGGAATTCTGGCGCACAGTTGGCGCGCAGGGTGTAATGGGTGGTGCGGTGCCCGAAGAATACGGCGGCTTTGGTGGTGGCATCGGATTTGATGCGATCACGATTTATGAGCAGGGCCGCGTTGGCGATACCGGCTGGGGCTTTGGCATCCAGTCGATTGTGGTCCATTACCTGATGGCGTTTGGCAGCGAGGAACAAAAGAAACGCTGGGGGCCGGGGCTGGTCAGTGGTGATCTTGTCGGGGCGATTGCGATGACAGAGCCTGGCACCGGGTCGGATTTACAGGCCGTGCAGACCCACGCCGAGCGCGATGGCAACCATTACAAGATCAACGGCTCCAAGACATTCATCACCAATGGTCACACCGCCGATATTGTGATTGTCGTCACCAAGACCGACCGCAATGCGGGTGCCAAGGGCGTGTCGCTGATTGTTGTTGAAACCGAAGGACAGGAGGGGTTTCGCCGGGGTCGTAACCTGAAAAAGCTGGGAATGAAAGGCAGCGACACGGCCGAGTTGTTTTTTGAGGACATGCGGGTGCCGACGGCCAATCTGCTGGGACCGGAAGAAGGGCAGGGGTTTTATCAGTTGATGAAACAGCTACCGTGGGAACGGTTGATGATCGCCACGACAGCACTTGGGTTCATTGATTTCGCACTGGCCGAAACCATCGCCTATACGCAGGATCGCAAGGCGTTTGGTAAACGGATCATGGATTTTCAGAATACCCGCTTCAAGCTGGCCGAGATGAAAACCAAGGCCGAATTGCTGCGTTGTTTCGTCAATGACGGGATCGCGCGGCTAGAGGCGGGCACATTGGATGCGGCCACGGCCTCAATGGCGAAATACTGGGGCACGCAAACCCAGAACGAGGTGATGCACGAATGCCTGCAACTGTTTGGCGGCTATGGGTTCATGATGGAATACCCCATCGCACGGCTATACGCTGATAGCCGTGTGCAAATGATTTATGGTGGCACAAACGAGATTATGAAAGAACTGATCGCCCGCTCGATTGATGTTTGAGGGGCGTTAAAGGGTTTCGTCTTAATGACGAAACCCTTTAATCAGATGTCGTCGGTTTCAGAATTTCTGCGCTGTGTTCGCCCAGTTTCGGGACTGGCAAAATATCATGACGCGCAGGCGTTGCCGAATACTTCACAGATGGTTTGGTTGTCCAGATTTTGCCCTCGGTGGGGTGATCAATCTGTTGGAAAAATCCGGTTGCGGCCAGATGCGGATCATTTGGCAATTCTTTTAGCAGGCGCACTGGCATGGCGGGAATATCGGCCTGTTCAGTCAGGGTGACCCATTCGGCGGTGGTGCGTTCGGTGGCAAGCTGGGCCACCATGTCATAGACCGCACCGATATTGGCGCTGCGTTCATCCATGCTTGTCACCCAAGGGTGATCCAGCATATCGTCACGCCCGACGGCTTTGAAAAACCGCGCCCATTGGGCGTTTGTATAGGGCAGGATGGTGATATACCCGTCTTTGGTTTGCACGGGGCGGCGATGGGGCACCAGCATCCGTTTGTAGCCGAAACTTGTTGGCTCCTCTTCGAAGGTGGCGGCGGCCATGTGTTCAACCATCAGAAATGACGCAAGGGTTTCAAACATCGGCACTTCGACATGTTGTGCCTCTCCGGTGCGTTCGCGGTGAAACAGTGCCGTCATGATGGCATGGGCGGCGGTGACCCCGCCCAGTTTATCGGCAATGATGGTGGGGGCATAGGCGGGCGGGTTATCGGGGTTTAGCATCATTGCAAGCCCCGCCATGCCAGAAACCGATTGCACAGAATCGTCATAGGCTGGTTTATCCGCATATGGCCCGTCCGATCCAAAGCCCACTGCGGCCACGGTGATCAGTTTCGGGTTACCTGCGCGCAGTGTATCAGGATCAAGCGATAGCCGCGCAAGAGCTGCGGGGCGGATGCTGGAGACAAAAACATCGGCATCCGAAAGCAAAGCCAGCAATTTGTCACGCCCTTCTGACGTTTTCAGGTCCAGAACTGCGCTGCGTTTGTTGCGGTTGGCTCCCAGAAACGCGGCGCCCATGCCGGGGGTTTGGGCCGGTTGCACCTGCCGCAGCATATCGCCTTCGACGCTCTCCACCTTGATTACATCGGCCCCCAGATCGCCCAGCATCTGGGTTGCCAGCGGGCCAAAGACAACTGAGGTCATGTCGATAATTTTAATACCTGCAAGGGCGCTGGATTGTGAGTTGTTCATGTTTGCCTTCTTTGGTTGGTGAATGTCGCGTCGAGGAGTTGCAATAAATCTAACGTCTGTTAGAAATACCGTCAACGTAGATTCGTAACATGTCGTATACGACAGCAAGGAGGGCAATGTGGAAAATTCACTGGGGCCGGATGCAAAATTCCGGGATGGGCTGTCAAAGGGGCAGATCAACCTGCAACAATGTGGGGATTGTAGCCAGTTCATTTTCTTTCCGCGCATCAATTGCCCGCATTGTGGTGGAACATCGCTAACATGGCAGCCCGCATCAGGCATGGGCGAGGTTCATACCACTACTACCGTGCGTCGCCGGCCTGAAAGCGGCGGCGATTACAACGTCTGCATGATCGAGCTGTCCGAGGGCGTTCGCATGATGAGCCGGGTTGACGGAATTGACCCGCACGACGTGAAAATCGGCATGCCTATCACTGCCTTTGTTGGCGACATCGACGGCGCGCCTGCCGTTTTGTGCAAGCCGGCGGAGGGTTGAGCAATGACAAATGAATTTCGCGGAAAATCTGCAATCGTAGGTGTGGGTCACGCCGGTTTTGGCGAGGCACACGGCCAAACCGCCTATGACATCATGGCGCAATCCTCGCTGACGGCGCTGGCCGATGCGGGGCTGAAGTTAAGCGATGTGGACGGGCTGTTTTGCACAATGATGGAAGACAGCATGCCGGTCTTGATGGCCGCCGAATATCTGGGCATCACGCCGCGCTATATTGACGGCACCATGTCGGGTGGCTCGTCCTTTGTGAATTACCTGACTTCGGCAACGATGGCGTTGGAAATGGGCCTGTGTGATGTGGCGCTGATCTGTTACGGATCGAACCAGCGCACCGCATCGGGCAAATTGGTCACGGCCTCGAAATTGCCCCCCTATGAGGGACCATACAGCCCGCGTTACCCGATTTCCGGCTATGCGCTGGCGGCGGCGCGGCACATGCATGAATACGGCACCACCCGCGAAAATCTGGCCGATGTGGCAGTTGCCGCGCGGGCATGGGCAAGTCATAACCCCGAGGCCTTCATGCGCGATCCCTTAAGCCGCGAGGATGTTTTGGCGTCGCGGATGATCAGTGACCCTTTGAGCAAACTGGATTGTTGTCTGGTGACGGATGGCGGCGGGGCGATTGTTTTGGTGCGGGCCGAGCGTGCCAAGGATTTCCCGAATGCGCCGGTTTATGTGCTGGGGTCAGCCACCGAAAGCAGCCATCGTCAAGTTTCGCAGATGAAGGATTACGCCACCACCGCAGCACGTGAATCCGGCAAACGCGCCTTTGCAATGGCGGGGGTAACCCCGGCGGATATTGATGTGGTGGAATTGTATGACGCTTTCACCATCAATACGATCCTGTTTTTGGAAGACCTTGGGTTCTGTAAAAAAGGCGAAGGCGGTGCCTTTGTGTCTGATGGGCGGATTGCACCGGGCGGGGCACTGGCGGTCAATACCAACGGCGGCGGGTTGTCCTGTGTGCATCCGGGCATGTATGGCATTTTCACCATAATCGAGGCCGCGCGCCAGATCAGGGGCGACGCGCCCGGAATACAACTGGATGGCGTGGATCTGGCGGTGGCACATGGTAATGGCGGGGTTTTGTCCAGTCAGGTGACGGCTATTCTTGGCTCTGCAAGCACTTTATAAAAAGGGATATAATCATGGATATTGATGCACTCAATAACTGGAAATTCGACGATCTTGAGCACACTTATACTGAACGCGACACTATGCTTTACGCGCTTGGCTTGGGGTTTGGCGAAGACCCTGATGACGCCAAAGAGTTGGCATATGTTTATGAAGACGGGCTGAAAACGGCCCCAAGCATGGCGCTGATTCTAGGTTATCCGGGGTTTTGGATGAAAGACCCGAAAACGGGCATCGACTGGAAGAAACTTCTGCATGGTGAACAATGGCTTGAAATGCATAAAGCCCTGCCAACTGCGGGAACTGTGATCGGGCGCACCCGTATTGACCAGATTTCAGACAAGGGTGAAGGCAAGGGCGCGGTTGTATATTTGACCCGTGATGTCATCGACAAAGCCAGCGGTGATCTGCTGGCCGAGGTAAAGATGTCGACATTCTGTCGTGGCGACGGTGGCTTTGGCGGTGAAAACCTGCCCGGCCCCAAGCCTGCTGTGATTCCGGATCGCGCCCCTGATCATGTTTGCGAACTAAAAACATTGCCGCGTCAGGCGCTGATTTACCGTCTTAGCGGTGATTACAACCCATTGCATGCCGATCCGGAAGTGGCGCGTTCAGTTGGGTTTGAACGCCCAATTCTGCACGGTATGGCAACTTACGGGATTGCTGGCCGCGCCATTTTGAAAACGCTTTGCGATTATGATGCGACGAAACTCAAAGGGCTTGATGTGCGGTTCTCCGCACCGGTTTACCCGGGCGAAACAGTGCGCGTTGAGATGTGGGTTGACGGCCAAGAGGTGCGCTTTCGTGCATCGGTGGTTGAACGCGATCTGGTCGTGCTGAACAACGGCGCCGCACGTCTTAGCTAAAGGAATAACTATGACACAACCGCTTGATGATATTCTGGTGCTCGATTTCAGCACGCTTTTGCCCGGCCCGATGGCCACGTTGATGCTGGCCGAGGCCGGTGCTGAGGTGATCAAACTGGAACGCCCGGTCACTGGTGAGAATATGCGTCTGACTGATCCAAAGATCGATGGGCGCAGTATTAGCTATGCGGTTTTGAACCGCGGCAAGAAAAGCATCACGCTGGACCTGAAGGCCGAAGGAGTGGTTGAAACTCTGCGCCCGCTGATTGAAAAAGCGGATGTCATTGTGGAACAGTTCCGCCCCGGTGTGATGGACCGTCTGGGTTTGGGATATGAGGCGATCAAGGCGCTTAATCCCGGGATTATCTATTGCTCGATCACTGGTTATGGCCAAACCGGACCCAAAAGCAACGCCGCTGGCCACGACATGAATTATGTCGGTGATGCGGGTATTTTGTCGCTGAGCTGCGGTTCGGTAGATCAGCCTGCCAACCCGTTTGCACTGGTTGCCGATATCGGCGGCGGCACTTATCCAGCGCTGGTGAATATCCTGCTTGCGTTGCGGCAGCGTGACAAAAACGGGCAGGGGGCGCATCTGGATATCGCTATGGCCGAAGGTGCATTTACCTTTGCCTACTGGGCACACGCCCAAGGCGTGATTGCGGGTGAGCCGATTGAAAATAACAAGGACCGTCTGACAGGCAGCATGGCCCGCTACCGGATGTATCCGGCGGCGGATGGTAGGCAGGTTGCCGTTGGTGCGATCGAGGAGAAATTCTGGGTGGCATTTTGCGACGTGATCGACCTGCCTGAAGCGCTGCGCAATGATGCCAAGGACCAAGATGCGACAAAGGCTGAGGTGGCGCGCAGGCTGGCGGCCAAACCATCGACCTATTGGGAACCTTTGCTTGAAGCNGCAAATTGTTGCTGCACCATTATCAAAACGCCGCTTGAGGCCTCAAAAGATCCACATTTTGCCGCGCGCGGNGTTTTTGACTGGAAGATATCGGTTGCAGGCCAGCAGGTAACGGCGCTGCCAATGCCGATTGCCCCCGAGTTTAGATCGGCCCCTGCTGATCCGGTCGCGGCCCCCGATCTGGGCGAACAAAACGCAATATTCGGGATCGGGAAAACCACATAAATATGTGCTCGAAAAGGTTGACGGGGAACGAGTATTGAAATATTCTAACAAATGTTAGAATATTGTCGACCACAACCAAAGGGGGGAGCAATGTCGGAAACTGAGCTTTCAGCAGAAGCCGCGCAGTTCGTATCTCCGGCCTATTATATCGACAGCGACAGCATGGAAGTGCAGGCGTTTGTCGTGGGTGCCTTGCGCAACATGTCACCTGATGCGTCCAAAAAGGACAAGGCAATCCGCTTGTTTGAAGCGGTGCGTGATGACATCCGCTATGACCCCTATAAATTTGACCTGAACGCCGAATCCTACCGCGCGAGCCTAATTGCCGGTATGGGCGCAACATATTGTGTGCCAAAAGCGGTTCTGCTGACGGCTTGTTTGCGGGCTGTGGGGATTCCGGCGGCCCTTGGGTTTGCTGATGTACGAAACCACCTGACCACACCCAAACTGGCCGCGTTGATGGAGACTGACCTGTTCATTAACCATGGCTATGTGCAGCTTTGGCTGGATAACAAACCCTACAAAGTCACCCCCGCTTTTAACATGGATTTATGCAAACGTTTCGGGGTCAAGCCGCTGGTCTTTGACGGTGAACACGACGCGCTATTCCATGAGTTTGACGAAAACGATCAGCGCCATATGGAATATGTAAAAGATCACGGCGTGTTTGTTGATATGCCGGCAAAAGAGTTCCTTCGCACCTTCAAGGAAAACTACCCCAAGATGGAAGAATCCAATCGCAAGGGGAAGATCGCACAAGGGGCAGAGGGATTTGATCCTGAATTTATAAGTTCAAGCGGGAGCGAGACATGAAATACCTAGACGATTTCAGCCCGGGTCAGGTTTTTACATTCAAAACGGCGCCCCTCAGCCCTGCGCAAATCAAGGAATTCGCCCAAGAGTGGGACCCGCAAAGGCTGCACCTAGATGAAGAATATGCAAGTACTATCCACGGCAGTCTGATTGCGTCAGGGTTTCAAACCGTGTTGATTGTATTTAAGCCCGTGATGTATGAACTGATGCCAGACATGGCCAATATTGGCGGCATGGGATTAAATAACCTGCGCTGGCTGCAACCATTGCGCCCGAACGAAGCGCTGGATGTCCACATAGTGATTGATAGCGTCACGCCATCGCGCAGCAAGCCTGATCGTGGCGTTTTAAAATACACCCTAGAGGCCCGAAACCCTGCCGGTGACATTATATTTCGCACCGAAGTACCGGTTATGATCCAACGTAAAAAAGGAGTCACCACGTGACCGCCGAACAAAACGAAGACCTGCGCTTATTGAGCGACAGCGTTAATAAGCTACTGGAACGCGCCGGAGGCATCGCCCGTGCGCGACGTGTGCGCGATGATGGTGCTGGTTGGGATGCCGCAATCTGGAGTGAGCTGGCCGAGGCTGGTGTGCTGGGTGTTTCCACCCCCGAAGAGGCTGGTGGTCTAGGCATGGGCTTGCCCGCTGCGGGCGTGATTGCCGAAGAAATGGGCCGTGTGATTGCGCCTGAACCTGTGGTGCCCACCGTTGCGATGGCCGTTGGCCTGCTGCATCGGCTGTGCCCTGATGCGTCATTATTGGAAGATACGATTGCAGGCGCGGCCCCGCTGGCTGTGGCTTGGCAGGAACGCGATGCGCGTGGCGTTTCGGAAGCTATCGACTGCCGTTTTGAGGGTGGCAGCCTGACCGGCTCCAAAGATTGGGTCATGGGTTTGGCCGATGATGCGCCGTTATTGGTGGTTGCTAAAACCGCTGATAGCCTTGCGCTGTTGCTTGTGGCAGGGGGTGCCAAGGGTATTACCAAACAGGTCGTGCGCCAATCAGACGGCAGTTCGATTACCGCACTGACATTTGCGACAACGCCAGCCGAAGTTCTGGCTGAAGGTCCGGCGGTTGAAGCTGCGCTGGCCGATGCGGTGGCGGATGCGACAGCATTAACGGCGGCGGAATTGGTTGGGTTAAGCGCTTCCTCGCTGGAATTGACGCTGGAATACGCCAAAACCCGCGAACAATTTGACAAGCCGATCGGGTCATTTCAGGTGATTCAACACCGTCTCGTTGATATGAAACTTATGCAGGAAATCGCTGAGGCAGGTGTGCGCGAGGCGCTTTCCCAAATAGAAGCGGCCACGACGCCATTGCAGCGCACCCGTCAGGCCAGTCGTGCCAAGGCGCGCGCCGGGGCGGCCGCACAGAAAATCACCCGCGAGGCAATTCAGCTGCATGGNGCGGTTGGCTATACCGANGAATTTGATGTCGGGCTATTGCTAAATCGCGCGCTGGTTTTNTCGGCATGGNTNGGCGATGCCGCCTATCATCGTCGCCGCTGGCTGGAAATCCGAGACACTGAGGAGGNCGCACAATGACCGATTGGAATGCCCTGAGCGACGATGAATTTCGCGCCGAAATCCGTGGTTTTTTNGAAGCCGAATATCCCGAAGAACTGCGCCATCTGGCACACCGGCCAAAATTTGCGGAAATTGAACACTGGCATAAAAAACTGAATGCCAAGGGCTGGGTTGCCCCCGCATGGCCAACCGAATACGGCGGCATGGGGCTTGAGGCGTCAAAGATGCTGATCTATTACGAAGAACAGCAGGGTTACGGCGTTAACCGTGGCCGCGATATGGGCATCCAGATGGTTGGCCCGCTGATCATCAAATTCGGCACCGACGCGCAAAAAGAACACTGGTTGCCGCGTATCCTGACCTGCGAAAACATCTGGTGTCAGGGCTATTCCGAACCCGGTGCCGGGTCTGATCTGGCCAATTTGCGCACAAGTGCGGCNGTGGATGGCGATGATTTTGTCATCAACGGCCAGAAAACATGGACCACGATGGCGCATGACGCCACGCATATATTCATGCTGGTGCGCACCAACCAGAATACAGAGCGCAAACAGCAGGGGATCAGCTTTATTCTGGCGGAAATGGATCAACCCGGTGTCGAAGTNCGCCCGATCACCACGCTGGCAGGCGAGACCGAGTTTTGCGAGGTGTTTTTCGATGATGCCCGCACCCCGCGCGCCAATCTGGTCGGCGAGATAGACAAGGGCTGGAGCATGGCCAAAGCCCTGCTGAGTTTCGAGCGGATCTTTATCGGCAACCCCGGTCTGGCGCAAAATGCGCTGGCGCAGCTGGAAACATTCGCCAAGGGCCGTGGTGCTTTTGACGACCCGATTTTCCGTGACAGGTTTGCCGAGGTGGCGCTGGATGTCGAAGACCACGCAGCGCTTTATTCCCGCTTTGCCGATCAGTTGCGGCGTGGTGAAACATTGGGCGCCGATGTCTCGATGTTGAAAATCTGGGTGACTGAAACCTACCAACGCATCACCGAGCTGATGATTAATGTGGCCGGTCCTGACGGCGGCACGCTTGGTCCGCTGCAAATTGGCAATATTGGCGTCGATGTATTGGCCAGCTTTTACAAGGCGCGCCCGTCAACGATTTATGGCGGCGCTAACGAAATCCAACGTAACATCCTGTCAAAAGCCGTTCTTGGCCTTTGATAATAATTTTCTAATGAGAGGAAGCTAAAATGACTGACTATGTAAAACGATATCAAGAGAAATACCCGAAACTGTCGTTCGACGCACCNGCTGACCGCGTGTTGCGCATGACCTTTGATCGCCCCGAGACATATAACTCGATCTGCGCAGAAACCCACACCCAGATGACCGATATCTGGATTGATATTGATCGCGATGAGGATTTCAATTCGATCATCGTCACAGGGCGCGGTAAAGCATTTTCCGCCGGCGGCGATTTCAGCCTGATCGAAAATATGATCGGCAATCCTAAAGAGATCATGAAAACGTGGAAAGAAGCCAAGGATCTGGTTTATAACATCATCAACTGTAACAAGGTGATCGTTTCCGCCATCAACGGCCCTGCTGCCGGTGCTGGTCTGGTTGTTGCGATGCTGGCCGATATTTCCATCGCTGGCAAACGCGCCAAAATCGTTGACGGCCACCCGCGTCTGGGTGTTGCTGCGGGCGATTGCGCTGCGATCATTTGGCCACTGCTGTGTGGCATGGCCAAAGCTAAATATTACCTGCTGACCTGCAAGCCAATCACCGGCGAAGTGGCCGACCAAATCGGCATGGTTTCCATGTGTGTCGAAGATGACGAACTGGAGCAGATTTCGATTGATACTGCGACAGAAATGGCCACAGCATCGCAAAGCGCGACCCGCTGGACCAAGTATTCGCTGAACAACTGGCTACGTCAGGCAGGGCCAATCTTTGATGCCTCGACTGCGTTGGAAATGCTAGGTTTCATGAGCGACGACGTGAAGGAAGGTGTGCTGTCACACCGTGAAAAGCGTGCGCCCAAA
>JGI24724J26744_10001324_pt1 | contig 17081 bp, 13 predicted proteins | sample Cruoilmetagenom7_FD_26744 | JGI IMG/M metagenome (IMG submission 26744) | reverse complement strand
AGCCTACCGCTTGCGGTGGCTGTCTTCATATTGGGTCATATTAGATATCATGTTCGGGTCGACGTTGACCAAAGCATTCTTGATGAATCAGGTGTGACGATACCTTCATGATATTCAAAAGTGTGGCCTGCAGCATGGTCTTTGATCGTGTCTTCAGGGTGGGGATGGATGGGTTGGATGGGTTGTGGTTTGGGTGTTTGGTTTTAGGTTTGCACCAGACGAAGGTGAGAACCAACACTAGGTTTTAATTCTCCATACTTGGCGGCTTCGCCTAGCCGGAAGGTGAGCGTTGAAACTTCATGTTCTGGCAAATCAACATCACTAGCTAATTCTGAAAGAGTGCGTTTTTGTTGCCACTGATCTGTTAACACCTTATCCCACAGCGTCGATTTAAGGGGCTGCATAGGGCTTGGCTCATCTTTCCGATAGCCACGTTTACCCATTTGAATATACAAGCTGCGATACCGAGCTTCGGTCAGCTTCCCCAATTTCCTCAATCTGTAAACAAGGGCAGCTAGGGAGACTTTCCACCTGTGCTTCTTTTCAATAAGCTGATTGATTGCAAGAATGCGGGGTATCTCGGCGCGAACGTCCCGTTCCGGCATTAAAAAAGCCGAGGCAAACGCATTTGCTTCATATTCCGCATTCTTAGAGCTGTGCGAAGCCCCATGCCTATGCAGCACTAAATGGCCAAGCTCGTGTGCGGTATCAAAGACTGTATGTTCTCCGCTTTTTATTGTGTTTAATAAAACATAGGGACGATCATCCCTCCAACACGAATAGGCATCAACTGAATAATCGGATTCAGACAAGGCAAAGACACGAACCCCCTTTGATTCTAGCAGCCGAATAACATCGGTTATTGGCCGTTCTCCAATACCCCAATATGCTCGAAGCTCCTGCGCGGCTTTTTCTGGGTCTTCTATTGCACTAAAATTGGGAATATCTGCACTGGGTAGATTGTAATTGCGGTCCAACCAGTCCGATAGTTCAAACGCATAAGACGCCGCAGCAGTCGCCGACGCTGCGCTGGCCGCCGTCATACGTGCCATGCTACGAAAGGTTGCTGCTTCCTTCGGCAATTCAGTCATTTCACCAGCAGTTAGAAAGGTCGTGGAAACACCAAGACTTTGTGCTGCCTTTTCAAGAACCTCATCCGAGATTGACGACTTTCCGGTCTCAATTTTTGAAAGCAATGAGGTGGACACGCCAATTTCTTCGGCAAAGGCTTTGGCCGTCAATTTTAGGCGTTTTCGTGCTATTAACATTCGTTGTGGGGTAAACATCTCACTTGCGCGAGATTTGGAAGTCGTTCTCATTGTCGCCATCATCCAATTTATCGTTCTTCGGTTCGATGGGCGTGTAACAATCTGGGGACACTATGAAAACCCTTTCTGCAATCCCTTTGAACGACCCCGTATGGGTAAGCTCGGTTACAAGCGACAGTTCTGCGTATATTTCTTCATCTTTTTCTGAGACCATGAAGAAATATGTCTTAATTCCATAATCTTTAGCAGGTGCAAACGTCAGAGGGATAGCTGATGGCTCAAATAGAGAATTGGTTTGAATGCTGCGTATTGACGCGCTTTTCTGTGGGGATATGGGCTGTGGTAAATGCAATTCACTGCATGCTCTGTCGACGTTCTTAAACACAATTCGGGCACCAAGCTCTGTGTTTAAAATGGATTCGACATTGTCAGTTGTTTCTTTTTCCCAGCCATCCATGCCCGAAAATTGATCCCGTAAGGCCGCCGTTCCTTCATGATATCGGTAGGTGCCGCGCGAGTTGTTGGGGTGATTTGAAGTCACGTCTGCCGAAGCACTTATGGCCGTCTCTGCGCACGCAATAAGCCCTTCACGTGTAACGCATAGTTCGCTAAGCTTGTTCGTCACTTCTACTTCGTTGTGGAATGTTTTGGTCGCCTGCATCGGAAGTTCCTTTGGAAATATTTAACACATCATATGATGTTGGAAATATTTCCGCAACCACTTTTTCTGCAATCACCAAAATCTCTAATTGGAAAGACTTATATCTTGGGGGCATTCCAGAATGAATTTAACAAACGGATCATGAGACATGATACCTGACATCCACGATCATAGACATAAATTACATGCTAACTGTCGCCATCGCCGCTCTTTCGTTATTATGGTGGTGTGTCAAACGAAAGTTACCGTTAGAAATACAAAGAATATTGGGAGACGCATAAATTGAACGCAGTTGAAATCGAAGAAGCAATTTCTGTTCTGGCCGAACAACCGTTCGACGCCCCTGATTTCCCATTCGCGTTCCTTGAGGCATTCGGCAATAAGCAAACGACCCTTAAACGCCTGCGAAGTGGCTCATCCAACAAATCCGATCTGGGCGGTGTTCTTCAAACCAATAACATCCATATCGCCGTATGCGCCGAAGGCGACATAACAAAAACGCTTACCTCCCTGAAGGCAAGTCCTGCGACCGCCAAGGCCAAGGCGAAATTTGTCCTTGCCACTGATGGCATCTATCTGGAAGCGGAAGACCTGAACAGCGGCGAGGTCATTGCCAGCACCTATACCGACTTTCCTAATCACTTCGGCTTCTTCCTGCCCTTGGCGGGTATCACCACTGTTAAGCAAATTCGCGAAAGCTCTTTCGACATCAGGGCGACTAGCCGTCTCAATCGCCTTTATGTCGAGCTACTAAAAGATAATCCTGAATGGGGAACCGAGGCGCGTAGCCACGACATGAACCATTTCATGGCACGACTGATCTTTTGTTTCTTTGCGGAGGATACCGACATCTTCACGGGCGAGGATGCGTTCACTGGCACTATTGAGCGTATGAGCGAGCGGGATTCATCCAATACCCACAAAGTAATCAGTGCACTGTTCCTATCAATGAACACCAAGCCCAAAGAGCGTGACGCCGCGAACGTGCCCCGCTGGGCTACTGCGTTTCCTTATGTGAACGGTGGGTTATTTTCCGGTAATACAGATGTGCCTTTGTTCAGCAAAATTGCCCGCTCATACCTGCTCCACATCGGTAGTCTCAATTGGCAGAAGATTAATCCCGATATCTTTGGCTCTATGATCCAAGCTGTCACTGATGATGAAGAGCGTGGCGAGTTGGGCATGCACTACACATCTGTGCCAAATATTCTAAAGGTGCTGAACCCGTTATTTCTGGATAACCTGCGCTCACAACTTGAAGAGGCTGGCGATAACGGTCGCAAGCTACTGAACCTGCGCAAACGTATGTCCAACATCCGCGTCTTTGATCCGGCATGTGGATCAGGGAACTTTCTAGTTATTGCCTATAAGGAAATGCGTTTGATCGAGGCCGAGATCAACACTCGGCGCAATGAGGGTAGTGCGCAAACAGCCATTCCCCTGACCAATTTCCGTGGAATCGAATTACGTGATTTTCCAGCCGAAATAGCGCGCTTAGCCTTGATCATTGCCGAATATCAATGTGATGTGCTGTATCGAGGGAAGCGGGATGCACTAGCCGATTTCCTGCCGCTCAATGACATGAACTGGGTCACGTGTGGCAATGCCTTGCGTCTCGATTGGCTGTCAATCTGCCCGCCTACGGGGACAGGCGTGAAGCTTCAAGCCGAAGATTTGTTCGAAACCCCGCTGGATCAAGCAGAGATTGATTTTGAAAACGAGGGCGGTGAGACCTATATATGCGGCAACCCACCTTATTTGGGTAGTAAATTTCAATCCAAAGAACAGAAAGAAGACCTGAAACGCATATTTGACGGGCGTTCCAATAACTGGAAGTCACTGGATTACATTGCGGGCTGGATCATGAAGGCGGCGGATTATGGCACCCAAACCGATGCCGTTTCTGCATTTGTGTCTACCAATTCGATCAATCAGGGGCAGCAGGTGCCAATCCTCTGGCCTCTGGTCTTTAGCACAGGCCATGAAATTATCTTCGCTCACACCAGTTTCAAATGGGCTAACCTTGCCAGCCACAATGCAGGTGTGACAGTTGTTATCGTTGGAATTTCCAATCATACGACCGCCGAGCGACAATTGTTTTCTTCGGACAAATTTGGTGAATTAGCTCTGAAAAAGGTTGAAAACTTAAACGCCTATTTGGTCCCAGCAATGAATGTATTTATTAACAAAGCGTCTTCGAGCATCTCGAATCTTCCTCAAATGCTTTCGGGCGACAAAATGACGGATGGCGGCCACCTTGTTTTTTCACCGCAACAACGAAGAGAATTAATTACTCAGCATCCAAATTCAGAAAGGCTTCTAAGCCGTATTGTTGGCGGGCAAGAACTAATTAAAGGTGTTTTACGGTATGCATTAGTTGTTGGTGAGCACGAACGCGCATTTGCGAAGGGAATTCCCGATATTGATCTACGTTTCAATCAAGTTGCGAAAATGCGGAAGAAAAGTTCGAAAAAATCAACTCAGGTATTGGCTCAGTTTCCACATCGGTTTGATGAAACCAGATTTAGTAGGGTGCCAAAACTCATGATTGCTCAGCTCTCATCGGAGACCAGAAATTATTTCCCTTGCGATATGATTGGAAAAGATGATGTGGCTATGGCACCTTCACTTGTCATTTACGATGCCCCGCTCTGGAGCATGGCCCTAATCGCCTCGCGCATCCATCTGGTCTGGATCGCCACTGTCTGCGGCAAGCTGGAAACCCGTTATCGCTATTCTAACACGCTTGGCTGGAACACATTTCCCGTCCCGACCCTGACCGAGAAAAACAAAGCCGACCTGACTACATGCGCCGAAAACATCCTGCTAGCCCGCGAGGCCCATTTCCCCGCCACCATCGCCGACCTCTATAAGCCCGACGCCATGCCCGAAAACCTAAAAGCCGCCCACGCCCATAACGACGAGGTTCTGGAACGCATATACATCGGTCGCCGCTTCAAGAATGATACCGAACGACTGGAAAAGCTGTTTGATCTTTATACCAAGATGACTACGAAGGTGGCGGTATGATTGAAGCCGTTATTGGTCTAGTTGGAGTTGTCGTGGGGAGCGTAATCACCATATCCAAGGATGTATGGCTTTCATGGCTTGAGCGTCGCCGTGAGGGTTCTTACTCTGCAATACGATTGATTTGTATCTTGGAAGAATATGCAGACAGGTGCATTGACGTGGTTTACGACGATGGCACCGTGCTGGGACTTCCGGCGCGTCGATCTGATGATGGCGAATACTACCGCGAAGCACAAGTAACAACGCCTGTGCCACTGGAATACACCAATGATATTTCGTGGCGAAGCATTCAAAAGCCCCTAATGCATCGCGCTCTTGCCTTGAGCAACAAAGCGCGAAGCACTGACAGGCACATATTCGATGCGAATGAACATGCTTGTCCACCCGACTTCACTGAGGTTTTCGAGCCACGTCAAGAAGGATATGCTCAGCTTGGATTGGACGCATTGGAATTGGCCGATGATCTAAGGAAAAAGTTTGATATTTCAGTAAAAAGCCGATCAGAGTTGAATTCAGATTGGGAACCTACTGCGTTCCTCAAGGCTACGCTTTCAACATTCTCGCAACGTAGGGCTGAGGCGTTGAAAGATATTTCAAATAATAATAGCAGGGAAGAGTTATGACCATGAACAAGTCCGTCCCCTCCGTTTCCGTCACCTATGCCCGCACTGGTGCCTCGACCACCTCCAACGAGATGGGCATGCGGGCCATGCAGGAGCGGGCCTATGAGAAACGTGGCGAACAATACCTGCTGATCAAGTCACCACCCGCTTCGGGAAAGTCCCGTGCTTTGATGTTCATCGCGCTCGACAAGCTGGAAAACCAAGGCTTGAAGCAGGCAATCATCGTGGTGCCAGAAAAATCCATCGGGGCAAGTTTCAATAATGAACCGCTGACTGAATTTGGTTTCTGGAGTGATTGGAGTGTGGAACCGAAGTGGAACCTGTGCAACGCGCTCGGGGAAGACGGCGGAAAGGTGAAATCAGTTAAAGCATTCCTCAACAGCGAAGATAAAATCCTAATCTGCACCCATGCCACGTTTCGTTTCGCAGTAGATAAGTTTGGCGTTGAGGTATTTGACGGCCGTCTGATTGCCATCGATGAATTCCACCACGTCAGTGCCAACCCCGACAATAAGCTTGGTGCCCATCTGGTTGATTTCATGGCCCGCGATAAAACCCAAATTGTCGCCATGACAGGCAGTTATTTCCGTGGTGATGCTGTTCCGGTTTTATCGCCCGAAGACGAGGCGAAATTCGATACCGTTACTTATACCTATTATGAACAGTTGAATGGATACGAACACCTAAAGACGCTCGCCATTGGCTATTACTTTTATTCAGGAAGCTATCTGGACGATGTGCTAAATGTGCTGGACCCAACGGAAAAAACGATCCTGCATATCCCGAACGTCAATTCTCGAGAAAGCACAAAAGATAAAATAAAAGAGGTCAATGAAATCCTTGATGCTCTAGGCGAATGGCAAGGCGAAGACCCCGCAACAGGGTTTCATTTAGTTAAACGCCCCGATGGCCAAGTGCTCCGCATTGCTGATTTGGTTGAAGATGATCCGAACAAACGTGACAAGGTCTCTACGGCCCTGAAAGACCCCACCCAGAAGAACAACCGCGACCATGTAGACATCATTATTGCGCTGGGCATGGCTAAAGAAGGCTTTGACTGGATTTGGTGCGAACATGCATTGACCATCGGTTATCGTTCCAGTCTGACCGAGATTATCCAGATCATTGGTCGTGCTACCCGTGATGCCAAGGGTAAGACAAATGCACGGTTTACCAACCTGATTGCCGAGCCGGATGCATCTGAGAGTGCAGTGACCGAAGCTGTGAACGATACGCTGAAGGCAATCGCCGCCAGCCTACTTATGGAACAGGTGCTTGCCCCACGTTTCAATTTCACCCCCAAGACGCCCCAGAGCGGCCCTGTGGAGGGCTTTGACTATGGGGAAGATGGATATGACCCATATAAGACCAACGTTGGGTTTAGCGAGGAGAGTGGCCAGTTCCAGATCGAGATCAAAGGGCTAGCTGAACCTAAGAGTGAAGAAGCGACCCGTATCTGTCAGGAAGACCTAAATGAAGTTATCACTGCATTTGTTCAGGACAAGACAACCATTGAACGTGGCCTATTCGATGAAGAAATGGTGCCTGAAGAACTGACGCAGGTTCGTATGGGGAAAATCATCAAAGACAAATATCCCGAACTAGATGACGGCGACCGTGAGGCCGTCCGACAGCATGCAATCACTGCACTAAACCTAACACAAAAGGCGAAGGAAGTTGTGCTATCCGGCGATGATACAGATGTCGGTGGGAACACCGCGCTGATCGATGGAGTGCGGAAGTATGCGTTAAGTGTGCAAGAGCTTGATATTGATTTGATCGACCGGATCAATCCATTCGGTGAAGCGTATTCTATTCTTGCTAAAACGATGAGTGAAGAAAGCCTCAGACAGGTAGCGGTGATCATTGCAGGCAAAAAAGTAAACTTATCACTAGATGAGGCTCGTGAGCTTGCGAAACGCGCACTCAAGTTTAAAAATGAACGCGGACGGCTTCCTTCTATTACCTCCCCTGATGCATGGGAAAAGAAAATGGCTGAAGGCGTAGCATATTTGGCACGTAAAGCTTCGGAGGCTAACAATGCCTGAGTTGTCAGATCAAGAGCTTCTCGAGGCACTTGGCGTGACGGCGGAGCCAAAACCCACGCCGATCCGCTCTCCACGAGAAGAACGCGTAATAGCGGGCTTTGAGGAGGTGCAACGTTTTGTCGAAGAACATGGCCATGCACCTAGTCACGGTGAAGATCGTGATATATTTGAACGTCTATATGCGGTGCGCCTTGATCAGTTGCGAGGGCTGGGCGAATACAGCGAAATGCTAGGGTCGATAGATACTCATGGCCTTTTATCTGGTGACTCACCATCAAACGATCCTAAAATTGATAATATCGATGACGAGGCATTGCTTGCAGAACTTGGAGTTACTGCAGAGACTGCTGAACTAACTGAACTTCGGCACGTTCGATCAATCGCTGAGAAGCGCGCTGTCGAAGAAGTTGCCAACCGACAACGGTGTGAAGATTTTTCAAATTTCAAGCCATTATTCGAACAAGTGCAGCAGGATATATCTACGGGCTTGCGTGAAACACGACAGTTCAAAGATGATGCCAAAATCGTCAAAGGCAACTGGTTCATACTGCATGGGCAGAAGGTTTATGTTGCCGAAGTAGAAGAAGAGTTCATTAATGATAGGGGCCGAACAGATAGACGTCTTAGGGTGATTTTTGACAACGGCACAGAAAACAACATGCTTATGCGCTCCCTTGAACGGGCCTTGCAAAAAGATAAATCTGGCAGGCGCATCACTGACCCAACCGCTGGTCCATTATTTGCCGATCACTCTGCTGATGGTGACGAGGCCAGTGGCACGATTTATGTGCTTCGTAGCAAGTCAAAAAACCCAGAAGTCGCGGAGCACCGTGATGTTCTGCACAAAATTGGAGTGACCGGCGGTAAGGTCGAACGCCGCATCGCAAATGCCAAAATCGACCCAACGTTTCTAATGGCCGATGTGGAAATTGTAGCGACCTATGAGTTGTTCAATATCAACCGATCAAAACTTGAAAACCTTATCCACCGCATCTTCGGAGCCGCTAGATTGGACATTGAGATCAAAGACCGCTTTGGCAACCCAGTTGTTCCCCGTGAGTGGTTTCTAGTGCCACTGTTCGTGATCGATGAGGCGGTTGAGAAAATTAAGGACGGAACGATTTCAACATATATTTACGACCCACATGCCGCACGTTTGATGCTTTCCTAACCGCCGCGCGTTTTCGGGTTTAATCAAACTGATCAATGCTTCCATCGACTTTGATTAGACTTGATCACCTTCATCCAACAATTCGTCGATCACACCATGAATCGCATCGACAGCATCGCCGCGCCTACCAGCACGATTAACCACCCCCAAATACCCAAGCTCACGGAGCAGTCCTTCCATCGAGGCCATCTTGTGCACCCCGTGGCTTTCAAAATGCTTGATGATTTTCAATTCCAGTTCATCGTCGATGTATTCGTTTCGGGGGCCTTTGATTTCTGTCAAGCGATGCCCGTAAGGAGCGTCTTCGCGTACTGAAATTATCGCAATAATTCGCCCTGCTTCATACCAACGATAGTATTGATACTCCCCACGAATTCCTTCTTCGCAGTAATCTTTGAGGCAATTCGAAAACTGGACCGCCGCCGTTTTGAGTTGAAATGCGTTGCTGATGTGTTCGCAGAACTCGGTATCTGCTACGACCGGATCAGGGAAAGGTGTCTGGAAATATTCACGTTGCAAAACTTTGGAGATAGAATGCCCACGCTTCGCAGCATCGACGACCTTGGCGCAGAGCATGGCGTATTTTGCAGCGTCCTCTTGGGCGAGTGTGTCGATGATAAAGATCATCGTTTTGATGTCATCAGGTCCACGGAATTGGCTGGCAAGCGCATATGACTGCAGCGGCTCAGGCAAGGCTGCCATCGTGGTCAGCGTGGATGCTTCAATCTTTGAAGCATGACTAAATGCTTTGCGGTGCTCGGCGGAATCCGTCATGAACTTGTGCAGCAATAGGTAAATTTCTGGCTGCTGTCCTTCAAGGCCCAAACGAAAAATAGCGGTGGCATAACCTTCAGGGATCGCACCGTATGCTTCCTGCAAGAGCGTCTTAGAGCTAGTGTTAATAAGCTTTGAACGAACAGCGTCTGGGTTGAGGATTGTCTGTGGGTTATCAGGGTCAGCGAACATTGCGGCAATATAGGCATTCCAGATTTGGCGACGCTTATAAGACGTCGTCAAATAGATCAGGATCATGTGCAGGGGAAACACACGGCCCACCTCACTCATAAGTGGACCAGCCAGTGCCATGGCTGGATAACGATAGTCGCCTGTGATTTGCGAGGTATGAAGCATTTCGATTGCCTCATGCAAATTGTCTTTTGGTGGGGTGAATGTCGTTACGTTTGAAGTGGCGGCGGCGTTGGTTTGGGTCAAATAGTTCCTGTTCTTCTCGTAACGAGATCGTTGTTTTAGGGACGGGCGTATTTCTGCAGAGGACAGCGCACAGCAAGAAACCCAAGACGATATACGTCCTGCGCTCTTCAAATTATTCGATGATGTTAGATTGTAGAGGTGTGGCTCATGAGGATGTGTATATCATATTTTTCACGATTCGCGAATAGCTGCACCTTTGAAAGGCATCTGAAGATTTCAGGTAAATACAATCAGAAAAAAACAAAGGAGATGCATCATGGCACACCGAGACTGGTTCACAATTACTGACGGGATCAAAACCTACGACGACGGCACCGTCGAATACCTAAATGAGGATGGGGAGCTACACCGCGAAGACGGTCCTGCCGCTGAATGGATTACCGGAGAGCGACTATGGTTTCTAAATGGCGAGAGGCTGAGCATATCTGAGTGGTGCGATCGTTTAGGCAAGTCGGACAAAGAGAAAGCCATCCTCCTTTTGAAGTATGAGACTGGTCGCACTTCGACAATAATTTCTGAATAAACGTCCGGCATCCGTTTTGCGATGAACAGAGGCAAAAGCGGCCGTTACTTCCTCTAGAAGTTACTCCGGTGCACCGGAGTAACTGAGCATATTAAGGCGGCGAGATATTCCCTGCAGAAATCTGGGATGCAATGAACTCATAGTCAAATCTGGGCTGGTATGGCTGCCTAGGACCAGAATTCGAAATGATCTCCAGATCAAGTTCGACCGTAGATGGGAATTCAATTCTAGCAGATTGTTCCGCAAGTATAAGAGCTTTCCCTAGCATTTCGCTTGTCTGAGCTTCCAGATTGCGTTGGGCTTGTCTATTATCGGGAGACAACATTTTCGTATGATCAAAACGTTTTGTGATTGCATCTCCAACATCTGCAAGCCGTGCATTCGGATGGCTGGCTTTATATTTAACTGCGAACAAGCACTTCTCCAAAGTAAGTATTTTAATCCTGCTCGATTTGTTGAGTTTATATATCGACCTATTCAAAGGTTGCTTGGCTTTCGAGAATGAGTGATCAATCATCTCGCACACCTTCTTTTTCATTCTAGCTGGATCACCATGAAGGGGTATGGCTACAATAGCGCATTCGGGAAAAAGTTGATTTGCATAATCCCGATACCAAAACTCTGAAAATCGATCAGGGATGTCAGATATTATCCTGTAATGTTGAATATCCATCTGACTACGCGAGGTAATTGATTGAGCAGAAAGTTGCTCAATCAATGAAGGGGCTGGTTCCACAATACCTTCAAAAAAATACCTCGCAGACCTATACCACCATTCCTCTGCAGAGCAGTCCCAGACCTCACCCAAGTCCGAATGGATATCTTGAATAGTGCTAATATCGTTTGGCTGTTCTCGATCACTTAGGACTGCAAAATTATTGAGTTCGTGAGCGAGCCGATAGGCCGGACTTAGCTGAAGAAATTGGTAGAGTAACGGCAACCGCCATTCGGTTTTGACATGTGCATCATATATCGACTCCGTTTTCGGGTTATTGAAACTACTAAGCATTTTTCCTCCAAATCCAATGTTAAGTGGTAGAGCCAAATATCTCTACTATACAGACTCGACTACCCAACATGATGTAGAAGACATCGTCAATCAGACATGCAGCAATTTCAATTATAAGGAGCCTAATATGGCTAACTCAAATACAATGACTAATGACCAACTAATTGCAAAGTTGGATCAAATCGCAACATCTCGACAGGATTGGGAGCAAAACCAATATCAATCCAGCAACAAGATTTTATACAAGATGCTAGGTAAGTGCCTTTCAATTTTGGCCGAGGTGTCAAAAAACGCAGGCTTACAAAATCACCTTGCCGCTCAGCTAAAGCTTAAAAAGATCGCCTTTAATAAGAAAACCAGTCTGGAAACACGTGTCGTTCGGTGGGTCTTTGGCGACTGCAAGAAACGGGCGTATCTGTATGTAGACGTATTGCAGATAGCAAAGTCTACCAAACCCATAAATCAGGGCATGACGGCATGGATTGAATCCGAAGGCGGGCTTGAGAACATTAGTCGTTCAAAAAACGGCGCAAACCCAGCGGATAAGCGCAGCAAACGTATTCAGGCAGCAAGTGACCATTTCAAGATACTCGACCCAATTGGCCTAATAGAAGTAGAAGACGAACAGTTTGCAGCCTCGTTGGATACATCAAATATGTTTTCTGTAGCTCTACTGCGAAATGATGGTTCCGGCGCGCTCGAAATCGTCCATGGTTCAAGCAATCAGGCGATTATCAACACCCTTCTGGCTGGCTTTGGTCGTGACTTGCAAAAGAATAAAAGCGATCAGTTGGATACGGCAGCAATTGATGAGGCTTCTCCAGCGGCTGACGCCACCACTACATCGGGAATTGATGCTGAACCAGCGGACGCTGGACAAGAAGTGGAAACTCAAGGCGACACTAAGTCTGATGAGAACGCCACTAACAGTTCGACCGACAATCGAACTCGGCGCGAAGAGACGACGAGCACGCCACCTAAGGCAGCCGCCTCCGCGCCCGTTTCCGAGTTAGCCGCCTAACGAAGGCTGACTAAAAAACCACTTACCTCAGCGAAGACAATACCTGTTCAAGGAGAACTAAACACGTCTTGTCTTCGCCGAAGTAAATACAATTGCATTCACAACTATAAATGGAAAATAAATGACATCACTCATACTTTATTCGCACATGCGAACACTAAACGACACGCCTCGGCATCGCGAGGAATCTTGGCCTGACCTGTGCAACAGGCTGGACGAGGCGGCGGAAGTCCCCTGCAACCCGATGCTGAAAAACGGCTTGAAAGAGCTTTCCGACGAAGACTACCTCAATCGGTTTGGCACTACGAAATCAAATGCGGAACTTCCCAGTATATTATCGCCAATTTTCCTAAACGGTGATAGTCGACTAGCCAAAAATGTCTATAACCTAGGCAATCTGTTCATAGCTGACATTGATCATACGCCTGTATCCTTCGAGAAAATGGCCCTGAAATTGGATGACTTGGGGATCAATTACTACCTCTATCCAACCACGAACCACACCGTCGATGACCCCAGTTATCGTCTACTTCTACCCTTGGATAGGGATATGGAAGTAGATGAATACCTGCGCCTCTGGGACGCGATGAATTTCAAATTCGACAATACCATCGACCCGCAGACTAGAGACATTGTGCGTTTGGGGTTCATGCCACGCGCTTGGGATGGAAAACATCAACTGTCGCGCTGTGCGATCAATAAACCGCATATCGCGGTCAAGGATGTGCTGGCTGCATATCCGGTAGCACCGCCTGCCGTCGCGCCGTCCTCTGGTGGGCAAGCCAAACAAGGAGTCACCTCGACCATGGCAACGGTCGTGACACTTAAGGCCAACCTTGATCGCCCCTCAGAAGTTAACATCAAGGACTATGACCTATGTCCTTTTGTGACAGATGGGGCAAAGCAAGCATATGAGCAAGACAGTGGTCGATACTTTACGTTTATGTGCCGTGTCGCCACCGCCGCGCTAAAGGACCGTTATGACATCCAGCCAGCCGAACTTGTATCCTTGGCTAATCAAGCAGATGACGCCTTCGGGGTTACAACAAAGCGCACTGGCACACTTCGCGAAGCTGAGCGAGCCCTTCAGAAATCAGTTGATTATTTGGCCTCTAATGTAACGCCGTTCCCATCAAAGCAAGAACCGGAAGATTTCCAGCCGCCTGTTGTGCCAGAGACCACGGACATGGTTGTTCGATATATAGACGCCGCGTGTGGGGCGGGGAAATCATATGGAATGATTGAGTATATGCTCAAAAACAAGGGTAGATATATCTACGCTTGTGACAAAATATCAACTCTGAAAGAACGTCGCAAAGACTTCAGGAAGCGGCTAAACGAACAATACTCCTCAGATATTTTCAAGACCGAAACGGTTGAAATATACAAAGCACAATCGAAACCAATCCAAGATGAATACGGTTCGGTCGAAGAAACAGATGACACAAGCAATGTCATGAAGCGCATCGCTATGACTGGCTTCAACATTAACAAGAAGATCATCTCCGGTGATATCGACAACTGCGTAATATTCATAACACATCGCGCCGCGCAAATGATGGATTGGTCCCAATTCAAAGATTACGAAATGATCATTGATGAAGTGCCTGATGTCATATCAACCTTCAGTCGCTCCTTGGTCAAATCTACAATGCCATACATTCAGGGTAATCTTGATGTGGCCTCAGAAGATGGTGACACATACTTGATGAAGCTCCTTCCAAAAGGGCAGAAGTTCTTAGATAGCGGCAACCATGATGATGTCCTGAAATCTATTGTCGGCTTGATGAGAAATGCCGCCGATGACCACACCAATCTATGGGTGATGAAAGATGGGTGGGATCAAGCGATTGCCAGCGGCGCGGAAGATGACGACAATGAACCTGTTACTTTGACATTCTTCAGCCTGTTCATGCCCGAAAGCATGAAGGCTTTCAAACAAGTGTATCTCTTGGGCGACGAGCTACTGAAGTCGCGGTTCAAGCATGCATGGGAAGCAATAGGGGGTGTTACATTCCTTGAAGCGGATTTTTGGGATGGCGGTAGAAAAAGAAATTACCCTCTTAAAGGGCGGGCGACTATCCACTATTTCATGGAAAGCAACGCAAGTTTTGATAGGTATGAAAAAGAAGACGACCCCCTATCTTCTATGTCGACGTGGTTGGTTCTAAATACCAAGAGGCCATTGCTTTATACTTGCAATGAACGCCTCAAATCAAATACTGCCGCGCTCGAAAACGGCTTAGCCGACTACATCACGCCAAAGGCTCATGGCCTCAACGGCTTTCAGGATTTCTCAATTTTGGTCTGGTTTGCCGCCATGCGCTCTTCCGGTCAAGAATACAATATTACGCGTAAATTGATTAACATGAGCCCGAGAGAGTTGGATCGAGACAAAGAATACAATGCCGCTTACCAGATGGTTATGCGTGGCGTGTTGCGTAAGTTCGATAGCGATGAGCACTGTGATATCTATGTCGCGTGCAAAGCGCAGGCGGAATACCTGAGCGAACGCCTCGACGGATGTGAGATCAAACATATCAAGAATGTTGTTATCGATGCGCTGAAGAAGACCACTGGTCGCAAAATGACCGACGCTGAACGAAAGAAAGCGTCCGCCGAGAGTTCCAGAAAAAGCAGGGCAAAGAAGAAGGCCGAGAAAGAATTGATGGAAGGGCCAAAGAAAACTGCGATGACAGGCGCGGAACGTTCTGGGCGGCTCAACGCAAAGAAGAAGGCGGCTGAAGCCGTGGAAAGCACCGACATTGTTTCTTCTCGTTCGGGCTTGAGAATAAGCACTTCCGGACTGGGGTCACGATAGATGAGTATTCAAACCAGACGTGGCAGGCCAGCAGTGATAAATAGATGTGTGAGTGTGAACTCCGTAGTGGTGATGCAACCCTTAAGCCCTTCGACTTCAGTATTAAGGTCGGAGGGTTTTAATCGATGCGTTACTATCAGTCTGCGCCTGAACAAGGGCCTTGACGATGTTCTGTGACGAGTTCCAGCTAGAACCTGATGACGATAACAAAATCCGGTTGTTTGGGGACAGGTTTCTTGAGCTATTCCCCGACGGCTTTGAATTCTATATCCGAACAGCATCAAGTTATCTGTTCCATTGCGAAGGCGGTCCGGCAACATATTCAAATAACTCTGGCTGGGTTGAAGAAGGGTATCGCGTGCACGGTAATCTGCAGCGCATGGATGGGCCTGCAGTCATCAAATATGACGATGGCACTTTATTCAATTTTCGGCCAAATATGACGAAGGCCCAGCGCATTTCTGAATACATGAAACACGCTGATAGCTGTTACTATCAGTGGTGGTGGCAGGGTCGGAAACTTGCATTCAAGGACTGGCTAAAGCTCACGGATTTATCTGATAAGGACAGAGCGTGGTTGGTGTTAAAATATGTGTAGGGTTCTGCTGTCATAACCAACCAACCCATCCCCTCCGACCCATAGTTAAAGACTGTGTTTCGCAACACACACTTTTGAGCATAGGGAATATAGGGAGATAGGGAGATAGGGAAACAGGCGTAGCTGCAGCTACGCCCAGTGTCCATGATCAGGGGTTAGCGATCAGGAATGACCCCATCGCTTCTAACTATACTTAAGAAGCAATACCACTTTTTGATTTTCAGTTTTAACTAGCTTTTCACACCATTCATCGAACGTGTATTCAATGTCATTAAGATACCAACCTTTTTCTCCATCGCGGAATATCAAAGCTGGGCCATCCGTCCTATGTAGTTCATCGTGTTGATACCAATATTTCGATCCACCCGAGGCTATCCAAGCAGGCCCATCTTCGCGATGTGACTTTCCATTCAGAAACCAATATTCCGATCCATCTGGGAACGTCGAAGCAGGACCATCTGTTCGATGATGCTTTCCATTCAGATACCACTCTTCTCTTCCATCTGGGAGAATAAAAGCGGGTCCATCAATTCTATGCCTTTCTCCATTTTGAAACCAAAATTCCGAGCCATCCGGATCTAGCCACGCGGGACCATCAACTCTATGTAGCCTTCTGTTCAGAAACCATTTTGCTGATCCATCTGGATATTTTCTTTTGTTGGGAGTTTGACGTTTTACTTCAACATTAGCTTCGGGTTTCTTATTATTATCTGTCATTCGTTTATATCCTTTTCTGTTATACGAATTAACCACCCCACGCGACCATCGATCCTGAACATCAGAATACATGGATAAATTGTGGGGTATGACGAGCGAAATTTGCGCTACTGCGATGTTCTTCGAGACTTGTCGGTCTGTGTGCCCGTCATGAATATATATACATTATATATTGGAAAAAGTCAAAAATATCAGACAGTTAAATGATGTATTTTGTAATTAATTTTGAGATATGACGTATCCGGTATCGACACCATCTCGCCACCATGACCCCGTCCATCGTCACACCTGATTCATCAAGAATGCTTTGGTCAACGTCGACCCGAACATGATATCTAATATGACCCAATATGAAGACAGCCACCGCAAGCGGTAGGCT
>JGI24724J26744_10001321_pt1 | contig 17090 bp, 12 predicted proteins | sample Cruoilmetagenom7_FD_26744 | JGI IMG/M metagenome (IMG submission 26744) | reverse complement strand
GTCAGCGTGTTTTTTGTAATGGGTTGATAACGTTATTGTTACTTTGCTTCTATTCGGCTGGTCTTCAATGCGGTAACAGGTCCACCGGTCGAGAATGGTCATCCCGGATACGTTAAAAAATCAGGAGCTTTGTGATTTAGAATTATGAGTAACCGCGAAAATTACCTGAATGCAAGGAAATACATGAGAGAGAAGAATATTAGTCGAAGTGACACAATAAATTTGATGGAGAAAGCGGAACAGTATGCCGGGCAGATGACCTCTTTTCTGCAGGATCTGGTGCGAACCCCATCTGTTAATGGGCGGGACACCGAGCGAGCGGCTGCAGAAGGGATTATTGAGGAAGGGGAGAAATTGGGATTAAATAGCACACTGGTCGCGAATGATCATGATCGCCCGAATGCTGTTGTTTCACTTGGGAATGGAAAAAAACAGTTCGTGTTAATCGGACATATCGATACTGTGGCAGAGGGAAAACCAGAAGACTGGACCTCGCCTCCATTTGGGGCGGATATCCGTGACGGCAGGATGTATGGGCGCGGTACAGCGGATAACAAAGCGGGAATTGCCTGCGGTTTATATACCCTGCAGATTATGCGAGATATGGAAATGATTGATCCTGATAACCAAAAAGTGATCTTGGCTGGTGTGGTTGATGAGGAATCAGGCGCGTGCAGTCCCTTGGGTGTACGCTACCTCTTGGATGAAGGGCATTTAACTGGCAGGGGCGCAATCTATACATATGCCAGTGATATTGTCTGTATCGGCCATCGTGGTCTGCTGCGGTTGGAGATCACAACTCATGGTGAATCTGTGCATGCCGGCCTTGCTATCTGGCATAACCGCACAGAAGGAGAAAACGCTGTTACTGGTTTGGCGGAGATATTAATTGAACTAGAAAGAATGAAAATGAAAACATCCCCTTATTCAGGGTTTGAGCACCTTGGATTTACGATCACTCCGGGCACGATCATCAGCGGTGGAGATTATGCCAGCATTGTGCCCAATAAAGCCAGCGCGATGGTAGATATTCGCCTATTGCCCGGGCAGGAAAAGGACGTGGTGATGAAAAAAGTGATCGAAATAACTGAGAAAGTTAAACAGAAGCGCCCCGGGTTAGAAATAGAAGTGGTAACGAAAGTGGAAATCCCGGGCGCAGCGATACCTATTGACCATCCGCTGGCAGTGATTGCGCAGGATTTTACGGAAGCGATCCATGGGCGGCGCTGGGAGATTAGGGGCGCAGGACCGGGGAATGAGGGTTATATGTTGATAGGAGCTGGCATACCGACACTGTGCGGTTTTGGGCCGATTGGCGGCAATCCACATGCACCGGATGAATGGGTGGATATACGGAGTCTTGCCAGAACAGCAGTTATTTATGCAGGGATTATCTCTGAGTATCTAAACAGATACTAATAGAAATATTCTAAAAAGCAAGATCAACAAAGGGTATTAAAGAAACCTAACTTAGATGATCTGGTGTAATCATGTCGGAATTCTATTTTCTCTTGGCGCTGTTCTTAATATCGATAGCCCAAACAACTGCCTTTTCCATTTCACCGTCCCGCAGAGGCCCCTCAGCTTTTTGTACATAAAAATCCTGTGGCTTAGCGATGATCACAGCGCCTGCCCTTGCAAGTTCTTTGGATATCTTTTTTGCCGCATTGGTGAAGAAGAATAGTTTCAATCTGGTATCAAAAGAAGCGGCTTTGATCCCTTTTAGCTCTTTGTCCTTAAAAGTGGCGAGAAATTGGCTCATTTTTTCCGTTGGGCTACAGGCGATCACCGGGCAGCCCACGACAAGCACATCAACGCCTTTGAGGTCTTTCTTTTTCAAATCCGCGACGGAAACTGTTTTCGTGTTTTTACCAAGCTTCGAGGCGACTGCTTTCGCAATCTTTTTTGTATTTCCATAATTTGTGTCATAGATGACCAGGGTTTTCATATAATCCTCCATATAAAAGTAATAAATTATTTGTTTCACTCGATCAAGTAATATTTTTTATCGCAAGCCAGACGATATTTTTAGGTGGTTTAATTTCAAGCCGTTATATAGAAGGCGATCACTCCCTGGATGAACAACATCCGCAATCCACTGATAGTCTGGAAAACCACATTGAATTTCTTTTTTTAAAAATTTTATCGAGATAAGAAATATTACATGGATGAGAAAGAAACCCGTTGGGGATATCCAACGGGTTAGAGAAAAGAATCACAGTTGACAAGCCAGCGTGTAATTTACCGGACCGAAATATTGATGGTTGGGATCACTGATGTAAATCTTCATCCAATACGCACCAGGAACGCTCTGTGGCCAGCTTGTGCTAACGGTCTTGGTACCCGCGGCGGTGAAATTAATGGAAGCATGGCCGAATTGTCCGCCATCGTTACGCTCCCAGAAATAGGTAACTGTTCCGGGGCCGCTGGATGTTATATCGGCGGAAAACTGGAAGTGAAACGGACATGGGCCGGCGAAGAAATGAGGGATCGCGGTCAAATTGACACTTGTCACGGCAAAAGCCTCTGATTTTACTATGATCTTGGCCCATACATTATTAATAAGATTATCTCCGTTATCATCAACTAGTTTCCAATAACCTTGATATGTTCCCGCGCTGGCAGGGGCAGTCATATTTAAGCCGATGTCAACTGTTTCACCGGGCGCGATCTCCCCTGATAATGCTTTATTGACGGGCGCACCCATCTGATCGCCGCTTTTAAAGACAAGTTTGTAGTTCGTGTTCCAGGTACATGTGCCTGTGTTCTTGAACCGCCAACTCTTGGTGAATCCTGCTCCGGCGTCAAATTCGCTGTCATCAGGAATGGTTTCGCTGATGAATTGGGCGTCGTTGCAGGGCTTGGGTGTGTTTGTTTGAGTAGGCTGTACAGCCGGTTCCGACGGTTCTTCGGTTGGCTGCGTCTCCAGGCTGGGTGGGTTTTCTGGATTCAAGGCTTCAACAGTTTGGGCAACTGACGTTTGCTCTTTGGCCAATGTGTCTTCTTCATTAGAGCCGAAAGAGTCCAAACAGGCGAGCTGAATGCAGGTTAGAACAGCAAATACAATTCGGGTGTAAATATCTTTTTTAGACATGATACCTCCATTTGTATATTTACATTATACGGAATTCAGAGCATCTTGTAAGGGAAGATTGGAAAAAAGGCAAAGGCAATTAAATTGGGGTTGTGGCATTGACCGAGAGAAAGGAAAGAACGTTACTGATGAAAAAAATGAATGACCATGAATCTGAAACTGTGAAACAAGTAATCATTAATCAACTNTGCCCTTTCAGTGATAGCAAATAACTACTACCTGTAACAATGGCGAGAAATTTATCGAGTATTTCGCGATTGCACAGGATTAAAATGACAACGCATAGTTTGCTCATCCGTAAGTGGTGTGGAAACGCGAGACCGATGGNAAATCTAATGGCTTGATCAACTAATACTTTTCTATANGCACTGGTTTTATTGACCTGACCGATAGAGATNTTGAATGGGTTGTGTTGAGAGTGAAACATTCTCCTTGAAAATGCTCGGGATTTTCGTCGCCAGATATGGTATTCTTTCAAGATATGAAAGCCGTACTTATGGCTTGAAATTAAGAGTAAATAATTTTCCTAAAAGGATGGAATAAATGCCAAAATCGGAAAATCAAAACCATAAAGAGATCTTTCGCGCAGATCGTTTCCAGTTTCTTCTCGCGTTCTTTAGCATTGAAGGATTAATATGCATAATCTGGTTGTTATTAATCCCCTCGGGTACAGAAGGAATTATTTTTGGATTTTCCTTGAGGCGGCTGCTTCTTATTTCAATCCCTTTATTCTCTTCCGTTTTTTCTTTAGCAATCCTTTTCATAAAAAAGAAGAATCCTTACTACTTTAACAACTTAATAACAAGGCTGAATTTTAAAAATACTCTAAAATTTATTTATCCTTTTACAGCAATCCTTTCAATTATCAGTTGGAGCAGTCTCTTTTTCTATCATTTATTGAATTATGAGATAAATCCATATATCAACCAACGCCTTTTACCGATAAGCGTTTGGATTAATATCACAAGTTTATCCCTCATTATTATCCTTCCAAAGATCTTTGGGAGAAAGGAGGAAAAACATAAGCATTTAAGAATAATAAATCTTTTACCCTTTTTCTTTCTTGCTGTTATCCTCTTTGGAATTATTTNCCTGACGGGACTGGGTTTGCATACAAGGGATGTGACAGTAAANGATCTTGGAGTACCACTGCTTGAATGGCAGATAATATACANTTGTGGATTAATGATCATATTCATTTTTACTAAAAACGGATTTGAAAAAATTAACATTATCCAGGAAGAAAAAAGAACGAGGTTTCTAGTTCATCTCACTCCATTGATTTTCATTTTTCTTTGGCTAACAGCATCGATTATTTGGATTAAACTGCCGCTTCCAAATAATAATTACTTCGCACCAGAAAAACTCCCGCCAAACTTTGAAACATATCCGTTTTCTGATGCGGAAAAATATAGCCTTGAGGGGCAGCGGATAATATCAGGTGCTATTGATGATTTTATTATTTCGAAACCTCTTCACGCAGTATTTTTGGCATTCACCCATTCTATAGGGGGTTTAGATTATGAAAAAGTCATATTCGTACAAACGCTAATTCTAGCGCTTTTTCCAGCATTCTTATACCTTATTGGGAAAGAAATACACAGCGATATTCTCGGATTGGGAATGGGATTATTAGCGATATTCCGAGAGGTGAATGCTATTCAGGCGTCTGATATCGCTAATGTATCAAATTCAAAATTGNTAATGAGCGATTTTCCTTCCACATTGATCTTGTCAGTTCTGATCTTATTAACCATCAAATGGATCAAGAAGCCAGGCGGGAAATATTACGCAGTACTCTTGGGGGGAATCCTGGGTGCCCTGGCTCTTTACAGGGCTCAATACCTCATCTTCTTGCCTTTTTTTNTTGCTATGGCATTCATTCTCTATAGAAAAGAATGGAAATCTATCCTGGTCTTCAGCTGCCTTTTTCTGGTATGTCTTAGTTCAACAATATTGCCTGTATTGATAAGAAATAATTCCATTTCAGGAGAATTCTGGTTTGATTCCCCGGGTTATTTGTCATCTCTTCGTGAAAACTATGTTTTTTCTGGTTTGGACAGTACGAATCCTGACGATATAAATCTGGATTCAACAACTCCGGAAAACCAACTATCAGGGTTGCTTAGTTCATTGCAATTTATCCTGAAATCTGATTATGCGTATGACGTTGTTGACAATATTTCCCGTAATATAATATCCACTTTTCTCGTCTTCCCAATTCGATACGACGGTAAACAAACCTTGCAAGAGTTATCTTCAATCGAAGACAATTTTTGGGCTGAAGCTTATTCATATGACGAACCTTCAAACTTGTTTATCGCCATNATCACCCTTTTATTNCTTGTATTTGGATTGTCTTCATTANTTAAGAATAATCGCAAGATTGGATATTCTTGTATCGCTTTCTATGTCTTAATTAACATTAGCTCGTCACTTTTTCGCTTCTCTGGTTGGCGTTTTATCATGCCAGTCGATTGGCTGATCTACATGATATTTCTATTAGGTTTTATTAGCATTTCTAACTATTTACATTTGATTCCTCAAAATAATTTAAAAGAAGTCAAAGATATATCAAAGATGGAAAAACCTTCGATAGACTTAAACTATCAGAAGAATNTAACTTTTATACTCCTGTTTTTACTTTTAGGGTCGATAATTCCTCTTAGAGAATTATTCCCTGTAAACTATCGAACCAGAGAAAAAAGCGAGATTTGCGAAAACATAGATGATTTAATAAGTAATGATAAAAACAAAACATTAAAAGAAAAAGCGATAATATTTTGCCAAGATGAATCCTCAGTGGCTGTTGAGGGAAACGTAATCTACCCCAGATTTTTCCATAAAGGATGGGGTTTTTATGACCGCCCAAACGATATATTTTATGCGAAACAAGATTTTTCCAGATTGGTTTTTAGGGTGTTGAGTAAAAACATCAGAAAAATGTACATTCCTATTGATGAATTAAAGAAAGATGAATTCTTGCCTAATGGAGCTCATGCGATCATCCTTGCGAAAAAAGATGAATTGCCAAAAGCCCAATTTCTGATTCTAACCGACATGGAAAATAAATTCATTTATGCTGATGATTTCGTGGATATCGAATAATAAACAATAAACTAATAACTAAAACTTAGTTCTTATTTACCTTGACAATATTTATGTTAGTTATCAGATGAATAGTACACNTTTGAAAGTNAAGAGATGTTACTGCCCTAAACAAACCCATCGGTTTGCAATATCTTGATCGGGACAAAGCTATCCTATACGAAATCCGGAAGCTTGAAACTATCCATGAATATTTTTCCGGAGCTGATCTTATGATTCAAGGTGTCACTTGATGCAACAGGCGGGATTGATCCTGATGGGAGGTCTCGGATACAATTGAGCGATTTTTCAGGAAAACTATCAATAAAGAATTACTCTGGATTGATGGTTACGAGGTCCCAATTTACTTTGTTGGAGTTTTCCAGAAGATACATTTTCACTCCCTTATATTCCGCAAGCACATACAGGGGTCGTGCTGCCTCCGTGATGTCCTTACCGCCCCATGCAAAGCCAGATACATAATCCGGCTGCAGGTTGAGAATGGAATACGCCAGGTCAAATTTATTGTGCCCCGGAAGGGAATTTACGGTAGTTCCCTCTACCGGTGGAAGATGCGCAATGTAAGTATCCGACTTCCCCAAAAAATCCACCGCATAGCGTTGGGTGTAATATGGTAATGTTCCTGCCCAAAATACACCCACCGACAACTGTGGATCAGTTACCGCATTAATTGCGACCGCAACATTGACGTTATTCCGATTGGGTGGCGTCTGGTAGGGAGGCGCATAGAAAATCATCTGCGGAATGAAGCGCAAATTGGCAAATAAAAGAACCGCTGTGATACCAATAGCAAAGAAAATGTTATGGGTTCGCGTTGAATAAACTTGATCGGAAGCGCCGATCAGCCAGGAAAAAAGAACAAATACAACTGCTATGAAAATAAACAACTGCTGGGTTAACCCGAGGCCCGCTTTTCCAGCTCCCGTGATATCAGCCAGCAACAGCAGAAAAATAAATAGGATGCCAACTGTCATCAAGATACGGCTGATGCCCTTTTTGGATATTCTTGTTATCATCGGGATATCCGTACGCCAGACGGGACGCCGATTCAGATAATTGTCCCAAAAAGGTGTCAGCAGGGATTGGATAACAACCCGTATAAAAGCATAGAACTCATTTAGAAACAATATTATGATCAACGGGACTATCGGAGTGACCATGCGCCAGTAATTCCATGCATCGCCGCCAACCCAGATCTGGTAAAAGACATATAACACTGCAGCCGCAAAGATCATTAATTTACGGCGATTGAAGTTTAAAGCAGTATTTAAACTTGCGAATATCCATAAGGGGAGAATAGATGTCAGAAAAGGGTAAATAAAAATGAGGCCGACTCTCAATCGATTCGCAGTGGTCAACCCCGTCAGTTTCAGGAAATATGTGTTCGGAAGTATTTCGCCATAATACAGATAGCGAAAAACCATGTGCGCAAACGGAAGGATGATGAAGATCAATCCAAATTTGATTCCATTTAGAATGCGCTGTTTCCAGCTCGTCTTGCGGGTGAGAATGAACAGCATGATTGGCAGGATAATCATACCCGCATCTGGCCGTGTAAGGTAGGATAATGAAGCAAAAAGGGCGGAAAGGAAGAGTGAAGAGCTTTGGTTTTTCTCTTCAAATTGAATGATCGCATTGAACGAAAGAAGAATGAGGAAGGTGACCAATCCGGTTTCCATACCCATCAATGACCAGTAGGAGAGCGGATAATACAGAATGACCAAAACAGGAAATAAAACGAAAAGCAAAGGATTGGAATCATTCCCCGCAACCAACCGATAAAGTTTCCAGGCCTGCCAAACCACAGCAATCACCGTCAGGATACCAAAAATCTGAATAGCCAGCACGGCATTCTTTTCATTAAAAAGAAGTGTGGCAGCACTCATGATTAGTGTCATGAGAAAATTGGTATAGCCCTCCACTCGCTCACCGAGGTTCCAGACCAGACCATTTCCGTGTGAAAAATTCCATGCGTAGCGCATGGAAATCATGGCGTCATCGAATAAAGAAAAATAACGGCTGCCGTCAATCGCAATGAATGAGGATTTATAAATAAAGATGCCCGCCCAGAGGACATAAAGTCCAATGGTTAAGGCAATCAGCAGCCTCCTTGCCTTCAAGTTTTTCGAGAAATCCATATCACCGACCCTAAGTGTAATCGAGTGATCTATTTATTCCCATATCGGGAAAATTGCAGATTTCATGATTATACTAGATCATGTAACATCTATGATAAAAAATTGATCACAAATCCTTCCTTAACCTTAATAAATCTAAAGGATGGTTGACAACCATATAACAAAAATGCTATAATTCAAACGGTTGTATTTCAACCGTTTGAATTATGCCCTCTAAACAAGCAACTACAATAAGAGATATTGCTCAGCTTGCTGGTGTTACACCTGGAACAGTTTCACGCGCCATAAATGGCAGTCCCCTTGTGAAAGAAAAAACCAAATCTCGAATTTTAAAAATTGCAGAAGAACTTGATTACTCACCCAATTTAGCGGCGAGACGGTTATCAATAGGCAAAACTTTTGCGATTGGAGTAGTAGTTCCCTTCTTCACACGGCCATCGGTAAGCGCAAGGCTTGACGGAGTGGTCAGTATCTTGTCTAACAGCCAGTATGATCTTGTGATTCATGATATAGCATCTCCAAAGCAAAGATCTATTGGATTTCAGGATGTATTACGTCCGGAGCGCATCGATGGCGCTTTAATTATTTCCATGCCTATAGTTCATGAAGATATCGATTATTTTAAAAATTCCAAAGTTCCTATCGTCTTCATCGACCGTAAACATCCCGATCTTGCGGATTTTGATTCGATAATTATCGATGACGTATTGGGTGGTTATGAAACCACACAATATCTAATTAAACTGGGCCATAGAAAAATCGGGTTTATTGGAGATATTACAGAAGAACTTACAAAACCAGAAACAGATATAAAAAAACAAAAAAACCCTTTTATGTTTACCTCAAGCCGAGACCGATTTGATGGACATAAAAAAGCGTTGAGCAAGGNAGGGATTCCAATTTCACCTGATTATTATGGTGAAGATCAATACGGCTATCGTGAAGCGAGAGAGCTTGCATTTCAAATGCTTAGACTTGATAATCCTCCCACAGCAATTTTTGCGGCAAGCGATATCCAGGCTTTTGGCGTGATTCAAGCGGCCAGAAGTCTTGGTTTATCTATACCAGAAGATTTATCCGTAATCGGGTTTGATGATATTGCGGCCGCGGAGTTTATGCAGCTCACAACCACAAGGCAGTTACTATTTGAATCGGGCCGTAAAGGAGTTGAAATTTTACTTCAAGCGATTAATGATGATCATAAAGAGCATATAAACATCACCCTGCCAACAGAACTTGTGATTAGAAATACTACTGCCCCACCCAGGGTCTAATTCTTATGAGAAATAGGTTAAATACAAACATATTTATAAAAGGAGGTATCCAAAATAAATTATTAATAATATTAGATTGAGAAAAGTATTTTATAAAAAAAGGAGAAAAAAATGAAAAAGATATATAAACTTCTAGCGATTGGTCTGGTTCTTGGCCTTGCATTAATGGCATGCCAGCCAGTAGCACCCGCTGAAGAGGCACCCGCGGAAGAGGCGTCCGCTGAAGAAGCACCCGAAGAGCCCACTGCTGTAGACCCATTACCGCAGGGCCAAGAATTGGCAAATGCCTATGATGGCATGTATGAAGGTACTGTTGTCTCAATGTCAGGTCCATTCACTGACGCTGATGCCGTTAAATTCGATGAATCCATTGTCGCTTTTGAAGAAGCAACCGGCATTGATATTCAGTACGAAGGCTCAAAGGAATTTGAGGCTTCCATTACCATCCGCGTGGATGGCGGGGATGCCCCTGACATCGTTGACTTCCCGCAACCTGGTTTGCTATCCACAATGGTTGCCAAGGGACAGGTTGTCGATCTAAACACTGTTATTGACAATGATTGGATGACTGAGAACTATATACAATCCTGGCTGGACATGGGTACTATGGAAGGTCCCGATGGCCCGATGATGGCTGGTGTTTGGGGACGGGCAAATGGAAAGTCTCTAGTTTTTTATCCAAAAGCCGAGTTTGATGCTGCCGGTTACACCGTACCCGCTACTTGGGATGAGCTAATGGTGTTGACCGAGTTGATTGCCTCAGATGGTGATACCCCTTGGTGTATCGGTGTTGAGTCTGGCGCTGCAACCGGCTGGGCGATGACCGACTGGATGGAAGATGTCATGCTACGCACCACCTCGCTTGAGAACTATGACAAGTGGGTTGCAGGCGAATTGCCATTCAATTCACCGGAAGTGAAGAACGCCCTGAGTTACATCACTGCTATTTGGTTCAATGACGCTTATGTCTATGGCGGTCAGGCTTCCATTCCTACCACATTCTTTGGTGACGCTCCTACCCCAATGTTTGATGCGCCCCCCAATTGCTGGCTGCACCGTCAGGGTAACTTTATTACATCCTTCTTCCCCGAAGGAAAAGTTGCGGGCGAAGACTATGACTTCTTCTACCTGCCCCCGATTGATGAGCAGTATGGGAAACCAGTTCTGGGAGCTGGCGACATCTACGCTATGTTTAACGACCGCCCCGAAGTTCGCGCTGTGATTCAGTACTTCTCCACAGCCGACTCAGTTAAAGGTTGGGTCGAAGCTGGCGGCGCAATTTCACCGCACAACGACTCCGAACTTGATTGGTATGCTGATTCAGTAACTCGTGGTGTTGCCGAGATTATCCTGAATGCAGATTCCTTCCGCTTCGACGCTTCTGACTTGATGCCTGGTGCTGTTGGCGCTGGCACATTCTGGAAATATATGACTGACTACGTCAGCGGGTCGATTGATGAAGACACCGCGCTTCAGCAAATTGATGACTCGTGGCCAACCGATTAACCTGTTTCCTCTTCACCGATTTTAATCGGGCTGAGATCAGGTAAAATGAAGAAGAGGAGCAGGATTCCGTTATGGGATGCTTGCTCCTCTGAATCTCAACAGAATTAAAAATTGGCTGCTTAGGAGGTAAATCCCATGCAAGTACCACATGAAAAACGCTCTGCTTTGGCAGGCCTCATTAATTGGTTTACTACGATTGTTGGGCGAGTATTTATCTCGCTCTTTACTCCTGCGATCACCTTCTTGGTATTATGGCGGGTTTTCTTATTCTTACGTGACAGCGATGCCCCACAAATCATCATCGTTTTGGTGGCTATTCTTTGGGGTGTTGGTGGTGTAGCATTACTCTTTGTTATCTCTAATTGGGTTGTGGAACAACTCCCTGGAAATTGGGGGCAAAGATTACAACCCTTTGTGTTCATTGGGCCTGCTGTCGTCATTATGGGATGGTACTTAGCTATCCCTGTTTTTCGCACGTTGGTGCTAAGTTTTAAGGATTCACTTGGGCAAGATTGGATTGGGAAAGGTTGGGCAATATTCGACAACTATAGATTTGCCTTTACTGACCGTATCATGCTTGAAACATTCCGTAACAATTTTCTATGGATGGTTTTGGGCACGTCCCTTAGTGTTGGGTTTGGCTTATTGATTGCAGTGCTGGCAGATCGCAGTAAGTTTGAATCAATTTATAAATCAATCATTTTTATGCCTATGGCAATATCATTCGTTGGTGCAGGCGTTATTTGGAAATTTGTTTATACATACAGGGGAGAAGGAGTTGGGATTCAGGAAATTGGTCTTCTGAATGCAATTGTACTCGCGTTAGGCGGTGAATCACAGCCCTGGCTAAGCTTGCCGCCGTGGAATAATCTCTTCTTAATCATCATCATGGTCTGGCTCCAAACTGGCTTTGCTATGGTGGTCATCTCATCCGCTATCAAAGGTATCCCAGCCGAATTACTGGAAGCAGCTCGGATTGATGGGGCAAACGAAGCGCAAGCTTTTTTTAAAATCACAATCCCTTACATTAAGGGCACTTTAATCACAGTCACGACCACTATTGTTATCTTCAGTTTGAAGCTATTCGACATCGTTCGAGTTATGACGGGCGGTAATAACGGAACTAATGTAATTGCCAATGAGTTTTATTTGCAACGTTTCACATACGGCAATACTGGACGTGCTTCTGCAATTGCAATTGTTCTGCTTATAGCTGTAATTCCAGTAATACTAAATAATTTACGCGAATTCAACAAAGACAGGAGGGCATTCTAATGGCTACTGGTACAAAGGGTAAAAAGCACAAGTCAACTCTTGTCCTCAATGGTGTATTAATCTTGATCTGTAGCATTTGGTTATTACCGACATTGGGTGTGTTTATCACTTCCTTCCGAGATAGCCACGATATTTTCAACTCTGGTTGGTGGACTGTTTTTCCCCACAAAGAGGATGATGACATTGGCGAGGTTATCCTTGACGATGCTGTTGATGTAAATGGAAAAATACCCGTCGAAGGAATTACTGCTACATTCGAAGAGCTTCGCGAAGGAGTTACCTTGCCAGATGGTCGTAAACTAACCTGGTTTGGAAATAAACGCACACGGAAAATTATTGTCAGCGAACAAAAGTGGGTAGGATTTGCAAATAATCTAACACTTGAAAATTACGCGGATGTAATAACAGGGAAAGAAATCACTTTTACTGATGCTGGAGGGAACGAAATCCTGCGCAGAGGTAATAATCTGGGTGCCGCATTCCTAAATTCCATTGCCGTGGCTGTACCTGCAACGATCATCCCTATTCTGATTGCGGCGTTTGCCGCTTTCGGGTTTTCCTGGTTGAAATTTCCAGGAAGAGATTTGTTCTTTACAATGATTATAGCGATTCTTGTGGTACCTCTACAGATTTCTTTGGTTCCTATATTACAAGACTACACTAAGCTGCAACTTAATGGTACATTCCTTGGCATCTGGCTAGCTCATACTGGCTTTGGTTTGCCTTTGGCGACTTACTTGCTGTTTAACTACATCAGCACACTGCCCCGCGAATTGCTTGAAGCAGCCTATATTGATGGTGCCTCCAACTTCACGATACTTTTTAGACTGATATTGCCGCTTTCCGTTCCGTCTCTGGCCTCCTTTGCGATTTTCCAATTCCTGTGGGTCTGGAACGATTATCTGGTTTCGTTGGTGTTTTTAGGTGAGAAAACAAGGGTTATCACATATGCGCTGGCATCCATTGTAGGTGAAAAGGGACAGGATTGGCACTTACTAACTTCTGGCGCTTTTGTGAGTATGCTTTTACCCATGGCAGTTTTCTTTATGCTTCAGCGCTACTTTGTGCGTGGTATGCTAGCCGGTTCAGTCAAAGGATAAACGTTTGAGATATCCGCGACCGGGAAATGGCAGGTTGTTTGTCTATGATATGGCATTGGGAACATTGATCTTTGGTGAGGTAAACCACGCAGCAAATCACTTGATAGAGCCGAATATATTACTCACCGCTATCTGGATGCTGGTTGAAATCATATTGATACAGCCAATGTCTATACTGGGAGGTATTCAGAGGAGATTATTGGAATGGCACTTTGCATGGTTGGCTTGAACAGGTTGTGCTAGCGACCAAGGTGCGCTTTACATTGGGTAATAGGGCAAATGACATTGGACTTTCCAATTATCTACAGTAGCTGTTTTCACAACATTTTTTATGGCAATGTACATACATGTTGACAATGGAAGCCGATAATTATGGATAAGATACTTCGTTTTCCCGAAAAATTTTTATGGGGTGCATCTACCTCCGCATATCAAATTGAAGGGGCGTATAAAGATGATGGTAAAGGCGAAAGCATTTGGGATCGTTTCGTGCACGGGGATGCTCACGTGCTCAACGGCGACACTGGAGATATCGCTTGCGATCACTACTATCGAATGCCACAAGATGTAGCTCTGATAAAAAAACTAGGGATTCCCTGCTACAGTTTTACGGTTTCATGGACACGTATCTTGCCTGAGGGACGAGGACAGGTAAACATAAAGGGATTGGATTTTTACGATAGACTGGTGGATTCTCTCCTGGATGTTGGAATCCGTCCAAAAGCAACTCTCTATCACTGGGACTTTCCCCAATTACTACAAGACCTTGGTGGCTGGCCTAATCGTGATTCGGTAGATTGGTTTGCCGAATACGCTCAGATCGTCTTTGAAAAGTTGGCTGATCGCATAAAATTTTGGGCAACACACAACGAACCTTGGGTCGCGGCTTTTCTAGGATATGCAACTGGTATCCACGCACCGGGTGTTTGTGATTATTCGCGGGCCTACCAGACCGCGCATCACATGTTGCTGGCACATGGCAAGGCTGTCCAGGTTTATCGTAAAGGTGGGTATGATGGACAGATCGGTTTGATACTGAACCTGAATGGACTGGTGCCCGCTACTGACAGCGACGAGGACAAGGCTGCCACACAGCGCGTCCACGATGAGACACACGCGCTGTTCCTCGATCCAATCTTTAACGGAGAATATCCTCAGGCGCTGTTTAATTTTATTGAGTCTCACAAGCCGAATATCCAGGCAGGTGACCTGCAACTTATTCAGCAACCGATAGATTATCTAGGTCTGAATTATTACAACACAGATCTAGTTGCTTTTGATATCCATTCGGGTTTAAATAAGGCTCGCTTGATCCCGTATTCCGCACCTGGTTGGGGGCGGACAGAGATGAATTGGGGAATTCATCCTGCTGGTATAAAGGGCGAAGCGTTGTATATCAAGGAACGATATGGCAACCCCGATTTATATATTACCGAGAATGGTTGTGCCATGCCCGATGAGCCTGATGAAAATGGATTTATAGCCGATTGGGATCGTATCCGTTATATAGAAGCACATTTGCAGGCACTCCACGAAGCAATTCAAGAAGGCGTAAATTTGAAAGGTTATTTCGTTTGGAGCATCTTCGACAACTTTGAATGGGAGCGCGGCTACGGCCCATGTTTTGGATTAGTGCGGGTCAATTATGAAACGTTGGAGCGCATCCCAAAGCAAAGCGCTTATTGGTATCATGATGTAATCACTAATAACGCCATTAATTTATAGAAAATATGATTTTATGAGCAAATATCATTTCAATGAAAAAAAATCGGCGATAAAGCAGAAAGCCAATCATCCAACCGCACTGTATGGGACCATGGAGTTCATTACATTACATTGTACTTGTATTGCGAATTTGTTTTTTTCCGAATGTTTGAGGAGGATGGTTGTAAATGAAAGGTGATGTGATTGTCTTAGAAGAACATCATGAACGGGCCGCGCAAAAAATTGTTCCTGAAATCATTGAAAAAATCAAGAGTAAAACTACAAGATATATCATTACCGTGGCTGGTGAATCTGGAAGTGGAAAATCTGAAACTAGCAAGGCTTTTGTTGACGAACTGGAAAAACATGGCATTAAATCCGTTTTGCTAGGGCAGGATGATTATTTTATTCTTCCACCCAGATCAAACGATGCTAAACGGCGAGAAGACTCAGAATGGCTTGGGCCTCATGTGGAGGTGAAACTTGATTTGTTGGAACAAAACCTGAAAGACGCTATCAATGGGAAAAATGAAATAACCAAACCGCTGGTTGACTATAATGAAAATTCTATTGAAGAAGAAACTATCAGCTTGGATGGGGTTGAAGTTGTGATTGCAGAAGGAACTTATACATCATTGCTCAGGAACATTGATACCAAGGTTTTCATTGCCAGAAATAGGTTGGACACCCTGGATCATCGTCAGAAAAGAAATCGGGGTAATGAGGTAGGTGATCCATTTATCGAGAAGGTTTTAGCTACGGAACATAAAATTATTGCTGGTCACAAGCAATTAGCAGATTTTGTGGTTACCAAAGATTACAATGTCGTTATTGTGGGATAAGAGGATTTGAGATGGTGATTAAAAATCAGGTGCAGCTAATCACTTACCCCGATTCTTTAGGTGGTGATTTAAAGACGCTCCACAATGTCTTGGAAACGCACTTTCCGAATATCTTCAAGGGTGGAATTCATATTCTCCCGCCGTTTCCTTCTTCCGGGGACAGGGGTTTTGCTCCCTTGACCTATTTGGAAATTGAACCAGAATTTGGCACCTGGGACGATATCCGACGCATCGGCGAAAAACATGATATTTTGCTTGATTTGATGGTCAATCATATTTCTGCAAAGTCGCCCTATTTCCAGGATTTCCTAAAAAAAGGGCGTAAATCTGAATATGCGGATATGTTTGTTACTGTAGATAAGATTTGGCCGGATGGAGATCCACCACCAGATGAAGTTGAGAAAATATTTCTACGAAGAACCGAACCCTTTTCCGATTTCACTATCGAAGAAACGGGGAAGATAGAGAAAGTTTGGACAACTTTTGGGAAAGTAACTCCTTCTGAGCAGATTGACTTGGATGTGAATTCAGAAGTAACCCATCGGCTTTTCGCCGATTTCCTGACCAATTTTAGCAAAAATATGGTTAAGATTGTCCGACTGGATGCAGTAGGTTATGTGGTTAAGAAATCGGGAACGACTTGCTTTTTTATCGAGCCGGAGATCTTTAAATTTTTAGATTGGATTACAGAGCTTGCCAACTCCCTTGAAATCGAATTGTTGCCTGAAGTCCATGCCCATTACTCAACTCAGTTTAGACTTATAGAACAAGGGCACTGGATTTATGATTTTATTCTGCCCTATACAATTCTTGATGCTCTGATTAACAAGACCAGCGTAAGGCTGTGCAATATCTTGAGAATCGACCACACAAGCAATTCACCATGCTTGATTGCCACGATGGTGTGCCGGTCAAGCCGGATTTGAATGATCTTTATAAAAGTGAAGATGCCAGGAGGTTAGTAGATATTTGTCTTCAACGGGGAGCGAATCTCAGTCTTATTTTTTCTCCCAAGCACAGGGACCCGGATGGTTTCGATGTGCACCAGA
>JGI24724J26744_10001320_pt1 | contig 17093 bp, 19 predicted proteins | sample Cruoilmetagenom7_FD_26744 | JGI IMG/M metagenome (IMG submission 26744) | reverse complement strand
AAACAAGCCATTATCAAGCAGCGCGAAAAGCCCCCCTTTGGTAAACATAATGCCTAAAGGACCAATAGGTGAGAAACGTTCTGCCGATGCGACTGGCTTTGCTGTTATGATTGGCAAGATCGCTACAGGTGAAGAAAGTGACCCACTAACCCGACCCCTGATTGACGGCAAAGGCGGATCAAAGCCGTGTAATACCAGCGCAGCGTTTTATCCGCCTGCCGAATACACAGCGCCCACCACCTGCACCGCCTTGGCCAACGCGGCCTCTATCGTCATGCCGGACGTATCCAGCAGATATGCATCCGCGGCTCGCTTGGTCGGGGCAGTGTCGCGCGCAGCATCGCGCGCGTCCCGCTCGGCCAGATCGGCCAAAACAGATTGCAAGGTTACATCGGCCCCTGCCGCCCGCAGTTCCTGAAAGCGCCGCTCTGCGCGCACCTCATCAGACGCTGTGACAAATAATTTCACATCCGCGTCCGGGCAAATAACCGTGCCGATGTCGCGCCCATCCAGAACCGCACCACCGGCGCGACGGGCAAATGCGCGCTGATACTCGACCAGCGCCGCCCGGACCGCCGGAATGGCCGCAACACGCGACGCTGCCTGCGCAACCTCGCCGCTGCGCAGATCATCGCCAAGCAGATCATCCGCTTGCAGNGCCCCGGCGGCTGTAACCGGATCATCCCCGCGCAACACCCGTCGCCCCGTAGCACGATAAAGCAGGCCCGTATCAAGATGCTGAAAGCCAAATTTGCCGGCCACCCCACGAGATATCGTTCCCTTGCCCGCAGCCGCAGGCCCGTCGATAGCAACAGTGAATGTCATGATCGGGATTTTCGCTGGATCAAATGGCGCACAGCCGCAACGATCAGGCACGCCAGTAACGCCGTCATGGCAACGCTTGTCATCGTCGACTTGGTCATCGTCCAATAATGCGCAGCAGCGACCATATCCTGTGTCAGTTCATCAGGACCAGACAGCAGCATCCGGGACACGGCGGCATTTTCCAGATAATCGGCAACCCCGCCTATCAGCGGCGTGGCGATCAGCGCGACGCGAAGCACCAGCGGCCAGTTGGCGCTGAACCAGCGCAGCGGTATAATCAGAACCCCAGCCAGAACAGCCGGATAGATCAGATCAAGCCAATGTTGCGTTCCCAGATAAAAAGCCCGGCCTTCGCCCGACAATGCAGACAAAAACTGTTGCGCGTCTTCAAATGAATACCCTGTTGGGCGCGCATCAAATGGCACCAATCCACCCGCAGCCTGTGTGATAAAGGGCAGCGACCAAAAAAACAGCGCGCAAACCAATACCAGCCAAAACGCGACCAATAGCCAATACAGTTTCCAGCCGTTGGTCATTTTACGTCACGCTCCAGCCGCGCGCCCAGATCAGCCATCAGCGGTTCAAACACGGGAAAAGACGTGGCCACAGGGCCGCAATCATCAATGCTAACAGGGGTTTTCGCCGCCATCCCAAGCAACAGAAAGCTCATCGCAATCCGGTGATCCAGGTACGTGGCGCAGGTCGCCCCGCCACGCACGCCGCCCGGCCCCTGCCCGTGCACGGTTAGCATGTCTTCGTCTTCTTCAATCGTGACACCGCAGGCCTGCAGCCCGCGCGCCATCGCATCGATCCGATCACTTTCCTTGACCCGCAGTTCTTTGACGCCGCGCATCACCGTTTTGCCCGTTGCAAAAGACGCAACCACCGACAGAACCGGATATTCGTCGATCATGCTGGCGGCGCGTTCGGGGGGCACCTCGACACCCTTCAGCGACGAAAATTTTACCCGCAGGTCGGCCACAGGTTCGCCGCCTTCTTCGCGCTCGTTTTCGAATGTTATATCAGCGCCCATTTCGAGCCAGCGTGGTGTAGATGCCGTTGCGCGTGGTGTTCTGGCTAACACCGGGCACCGTGATGTCAGAACCTTCGACGATCAGCGCCGCACAAACCGGAAAAGCGGCCGAGGACGGATCGCGCGGCACAGCAACCGATTGTGGTTTCAATTCTGGCTGCCCGGTCAGGGTAATCACCCGGCCTTCGTCGGTAACGTCGACGCTGATATCTGCACCAAAGCCCGCCAGCATGCGTTCCGTGTGATCGCGCGTGGCTTCTTTTTCGATCACCACCGTCTGGCCCGGCGCATTCAGCCCGGCCAGTAAAACAGCCGATTTCACCTGTGCAGAGGGCATCGGCACCGTGTAACGCACAGGAACCGGGTTCGCCGCCCCGATGATCGTCATCGGCAAGCGCCCCCCTGTCCGACCAAATGACTGCGCACCAAACAGCGCGATCGGGTCGGTGATCCGTGCCATTGGGCGCGAACGCAGCGACGCATCACCGGTAAATGTTACCGTGATCGGACTGCTCGCCATACACCCCATCACCAACCGTGCGCCGGTACCCGAATTGCCAAAATCAATCACCTGTTCCGGTTCGCCAAAGCCACCAACACCAACACCATGCACACGCCATTCACCGGCGCCAATCTGGCGCACATCCGCGCCAAACGGCGCATCGCTGCGGCCGTATCCAGAACATCCTGTCCTTCAAGAAGCCCGGTGATATGCGTTTCACCAACGGCCATTGCGCCCAAAATCAAGGCGCGATGCGAAATGGATTTGTCACCGGGAACCTCTGCTGTTCCGGTAAGCGCACCGCAGGGGTGCGACGTCATGGGAATGGGGGCACCGTGGCCGGACATGGGGTTTCCTTTTGGTCGATATCGCTGTTGGTGATAAACCAAGCATACCGGCGGGTCCATGCTGGAAAGGCGCGCCGTTCAGCCCCGGCGAAACGTCAAATAATGTGGCACCCGCCCTTCGCGCAGGGCCTTTTGTTCGTATCGGGTCGACAACCAGTCCTGCCACGGCCGGCGCCAGTCGTCCGCAGTGTCGGCAAGCCACTCAAAACCAGAGCGCGGCACTTGTTCCAGCGCTTGCCGGACATAATCGGGAATGTCAGTGGCCAGACGAAACTCTGCCCCCGGTTTCAGGACACGCGCCAGCGGTTCCAGATGTTGCTGGGTCACAAAACGCCGCTTGTGGTGGCGCTTTTTCGGCCAGGGATCGGGATAAAGCAAAAACGCCCGGTCGATCGAGCCTTCTGGCAAGACATCAAACAAATCACGCGCGTCCCCCGGATGAACGGCGATATTGTTAACGCCCGCTGCGCGAATTTTGCCCAGCAGGGTTGCAACGCCGTTCATGAACGGCTCGCAACCAATAAATTCAACGCCCGGATTTGTGACCGCCTGATGCACCAGATGCTCGCCGCTGCCAAAGCCAACCTCTAGCCACACCGGCCTGCCGCCAAAGCGCGCGCCCATATCCAGCGGCGCGCGATCAGGGTTCACATCCCAGCCAACAGGGCCGGGTGACAGACCTTCCAGATCCTGATCCAGAAACTCATGCAACACCTTGTTCATCGTCTTGCCCTGACGGCGACCATGAAAATTGCGCCACGGCGCGCCGCTTGGATGATGGCCGTTAGTCATAAAAAAAGCCCCGGAAATTCATCCGGGGCTTATCTCAATTGCTGACGGTCCGGGTCAAGCCCGGTTTGCCCGCCTTAGACAGCCTTTTTCAGGGCATCGACCAGATCGGTCTTTTCCCAGCTAAAGCCGCCGTCTGCTTCTGGTGCGCGGCCAAAATGGCCATAAGCCGCGGTGCGCTGATAAATCGGACGATTCATCTGCAAGTGTTCGCGAATACCACGGGGGGTCAGATCCATTGCGCTTTCGATGGCTCTTTCAAGCGCAGCCGGATCAACATCGCCGCTACCAAATGTGTCGGCATAAATCGACAATGGCTTGGCCACGCCAATTGCGTAGGACAGTTGGATCAGGCAGCGCTCTGCCAAACCGGCAGCCACCACGTTTTTGGCCAGATAACGCGCAGCATATGCAGCCGAGCGGTCAACCTTGGTCGGATCTTTGCCAGAAAACGCACCNCCACCATGGGGCGCGGCACCGCCATAGGTATCCACGATGATCTTGCGCCCGGTCAGGCCAGCGTCGCCATCCGGCCCGCCAATAACAAACGTGCCGGTCGGATTTACCCACCATTCGGTTTTNTTGGTCACCCATTCAGCAGGCAGAACATCGCGAATATGCGGTTCTACGATTGCGCGAATGTCNTCGGATGTCTGATCGTGGCTTGCATGTTGGGTGGACAAAACGATCGAGGTGACCTCGACCGGCTTGCCNTCTTCATAACGCAGCGAGATTTGCGATTTTGNATCCGGGCGCAGCGAAGGTTCCTGCCCCGATTTACGGACCTCGGCCAGACGGCGCAAAATTGCATGCGAATACTGGATCGGCGCTGGCATCAGTTCCGGGGTTTCATTCGTGGCATAGCCAAACATGATCCCCTGATCGCCCGCACCTTCGTCTTTGTCCGCCGCCGCGTCCACACCTTGGGCGATATGGGCAGATTGTTCGTGCAGGTAGTTGGACACTTCAAGCGTGTTCCAGTGAAACTTGTCCTGCTCATAGCCGATATCTTTGATGCAATCGCGTGCGATGCCTTCAATCCGGCCCATATAATCGGTCAGCTTGTCCTGGTCTGACAGGCCAACTTCGCCGCCAATAACAACACGGTTTGTGGTCGCAAAGGTTTCACAGGCAACCCGCGCTTCTGGTTCTTCGCTCAGGAAAGCATCCAGAACAGCGTCTGAAATTCGGTCGCAAACTTTATCGGGATGACCCTCGGACACAGATTCCGAGGTAAAAATATAGTTCTGTCGTGACATGAGGTCGCTCCATTATTCAAATTTGGTCACGTCAGGAAGCCGTTGTNACCATTGATCCAGCCGAGGTAACCATCCCGGATGCGTCGGTCAATGGGATTATGCGCGCCTTGGTGCAAGTGCCCCTAGTCCCACAACAATCAATAGCAAAAGCACAGGAATGTCGCCGGATTTCCANTAAAGNGTCNCCGGTTTGGCCACTGGCAGGGCCACATCCANCCGGCCAGCCACGCCCTGATCCATNGAAGCGATGATTGTTCCGCCTGCGTCAATCACCGCCGAAATTCCGGTNTTTGCGACGCGAACCATCGGCAAACCCGTTTCAATCGCGCGCGCGCGCGCCTGCGCCAGATGTTGCCAAGGGCCCGAAAACGTTCCGAACCACGCATCATTAGTTATCAATAGCATCCAGTCGGGGCGCGCATCCGCCCGGCGCAATTCATGGGGAAATATCCCCTCGTAACAAATCATTGGCAGCACCCGGCCAAGATCGCCCAGATCAATCAAGGCAGGACCCGTTCCGGCGCTGTAACCAAAACCGTATTTGGCAGTAAACGCACGCAGGCCCAACCGAGAGAGAAAAAATTCGCCCGGCACGTATTCGCCAAACGGCACCAGATGCTTTTTGTCGTAGATTGCATCAACCGAACCGTCCACACCCAGCACAGCCAGACTGTTATATGCACGCGGACCATCAAGGCGCTGTGCGCCCACAACGACTGTGGCACTGCCGGCTGAACGGGCAATCTCGTCAAATGGCGCGTCTTCGTCACTCAGCAGAAATGGCACCGAAACTTCGGGCCAAACTATCAGATCAGGCTCAAGATCGGACGCTTCGCCGGTTAGCGCCAGTTGGCGCTCGTAGAAAACCGGCATCATCTGCGGGTCCCACTTTTCGCGCTGGTCGGCATTGGGCTGGATCAGCCGCACAATCGGGCGATCCGCGGCCAAAGGCGCCTTCTCAGATGCGCCGATAGCCGCGAACACCAGGATGTTTACGCTCGAAATAATGGCCAAAAGTCCCCCCATGGCCTTGCGCCCCGACAGAGCCAGGCCAATGCCCGCGGCAATCAACAGCGTCAGAAAGCTCACACCATGCGGGCCGATCAGCGCGGCGGCCTGATAAACGGGTGTGTCGATCCAAATATAGGACGTCAGCGCCCACGGAAAACCGGTGAATATATAGGACCGCAGCATTTCGCTGGCGCTCAGGAAGACCGCCATCAACACAAACCGAGCAGGCCGTGACGATGCCACCCACTTGTGCGTTGCCCAAAAAGCCCCCGCCCAAAACAGACCAAACCCGCTGGCCATTGCGATGAGTGCCGGTGGGGCCAGCAGACCATGTGCCGCAAAATCCACCAGAAATGGTTCCACGATCCACTGCAGTGTCAGCGCCGCGAAAAAGAACCCGGTGACAAACCCCATGCGAAAGGCGTGTTTGGCGCTGCTGGCCGATACGCCCAGAAAAACTGCCAGAACCAGCCCCAAAAGGGCAATCCAAAACAGATCAAAAGGTGCCTGCCCAAGGCCAATACAAAGCCCCGCCGCGCCCGCAAGCACAAGGCCCCGCCATCCCGTTGCGCTGCCCGGTGGCCACCAGCGGGCAAACGCCGCGTCAGTCATCTTTCTCAAGATGGGGCAGCCGCACGCGCAGCCGCTTTACCCGCCGGGGATCCGCATCGACCACCTCAAATTCGGCCCCACTTGGATGGGGTACAATCTCGCCCCGGGTTGGCACCCGCCCGGTCAGCACAAAAACCAGCCCGCCAAGCGTATCGATTTCTTCCTCGTCTGCATCTTCGATCAGACGCATACCGATCTCTGCTTCGAAGTCCTCTAAGGGCGTTTTGGCCTGCGCCAGATAGCAGCCCGGTTTTTCGACAACCCAGAATTCACCCTCGGCAATGTCGTGTTCATCCTCGATCTCGCCGATCACCTGCTCGATCAGATCCTCGATCGTCACCAGCCCGTCCACACCACCGTATTCGTCAATCACCAGCGCCATATGCGTGCGTTCATTCTGCATCTTTTGCAGCAGCACACCAATTGGCATCGAGGGCGGAGCAAACAACAATGGCCGGGCCATTTTGCGCAGGTTAAAGCGCGGCCCCTTGCCGTTAAACCCATGTTTCAGGGCCAGATCCTTTAGGTGAACAAGGCCGATCGGCGTGTCCAGCGTGCCCTTGTAGATCGGCAACCGAGACAGCCCGCTATTGCGAAACACCTGAACCAGATCGTCTTTCTTGATATCCGTGGGCACCGCCACGATTTCGGCTTTGGGAACGGCCACATCTTCGACCCGCATCCGGCGCAGGTTAACCATGCCCGGCGGCAAACCAGCGGCAGCCACATCAAGACCATAGGCATCAGAATGCGCCGGGTGACTATCCGTACTGTCCGAAGGACTGAGGGCATCAATAATACGGCCCAGAAAGCCGCGTTGCTGTTTGTTGTCGGGATCATGCGCGCCTTGCGCTGCGCTAGAAGACCCTGCGTCTGCGTCGCCCATTAGTCCTTTCCGGAATTACCGTCATCTTTGTTCTTGTCATCACAATATGGGTCAGGAATGCCAAGCGTGGCAAGTATCTCAACCTCCAGCCCCTCCATAAGGGCCGCATCTTGTTCGGATATGTGGTCATAACCCAACAAGTGCAAGGTCGCATGTGCCAAAAGATGCATCACATGGTCCTGCAACGGCGTTTGGGATTTTGTCGCTTCGCGCTGGCATGTGTCAAATGCAATGGCAATGTCGCCAAGTTCGCAGCCCCCTGCCGGATCGGCCTTTGGCACTTTGGGCGCCTCACCGGGCACATCAGCCGCACGATCGACGCTTGGCCATGACAAAACATTGGTTGCGGCCGGTTTGCCGCGAAAATCACTGTTCAAGTTGGCAATCGCGGCATCGTCACAGCCCAACAGGCTGACCTCAAACAATTCCGGTTCCATGCCCAACCGGGTCAGCGTGGCACCACAGGCTATTTGAGCAATCTTGTGTAGGCCAAGGGTTGCCCAGCGCGCGTCCTCGATCCGTGTATCAACCAGTTCAGGCATTGCTGTCGGCGTCATAGGCCTCGATTATTTTGCCAACCAACGGATGGCGAACCACATCCTTTGAGGTGAAATAGTTGAAGCTGATCTTTTTGATCGACTTCAACAGGCGTTCTGCATCGGCAAGACCGCTGGCAACATTGCGCGGCAAATCCACCTGTGAACGGTCACCGGTGATTACCATGCGACTGCCCTCGCCAAGGCGGGTCAGGAACATCTTCATCTGCATGGTCGTGGCATTCTGTGCCTCGTCCAGCACAACAAATGCGTTAGACAAAGTGCGCCCACGCATGAAGGCCAGAGGTGCAATTTCGATGCGCTTTTCCTCGATCAGTTTGGCCAGTTGCTTATCCGGCAAAAAGTCATTCAGCGCGTCATATAACGGCTGCATGTAGGGATCGACCTTGTCCTTCATGTCACCGGGCAAAAAGCCAAGCCGTTCACCGGCCTCGACCGCAGGACGCGACAGAATAATCCGGTCCACATGGCCGCCAATGAACATATTGATGCCAACAGCCACCGCCANATAGGTCTTGCCGGTGCCGGCAGGGCCAATCCCGAACGCCAGTTCATTTTCAAATAGCGACTGTACATATGCATTTTGGGCAGCGGTGCGCGGCTGCACCGTTTTTTTCCGGGTTTTGATCTCGATTTTGCCGCCGCGAAACACTTCCATCTGGTCATCCAGAACGCTCGCCTGCATGCGCAATTCACCGTCAATTTCACCGGCATCTATCGGCCGCCCGGCTTCCAGCTTGGCGTAGAGCCCGGTCAACACCTGTGCGGTTTGGTTGCACGCATCTTCTTGGCCCACGACAACCAGTTGATTGCCGCGACGCAGTATTTGCACGCCAAGGTTTTCTTCTATCTGCGCCAGATTGCGGTCAAATTCGCCGCACAGATCAATTAGCTGTCGATTATCGGAAAATTCGAGCAGCTTTTCATGGGCATCCCCCGGCGATGGCGGAGAAGAAATTGCACTGATTCCCAAAAATGGCTCCGTTAGCTTGGTGTTTCAGGTGATCGTGCCAATATGGTGCCAACGGCGCAAGCCACAAGCTGTAATTGTCACGAAAACGGCAGTTTTCCGTTTCGATTGCGGAAAAATGCGCCGCCTGAACCTCAGATTGGATCCCCGACGGTTGAGCCGCTTTTGAAACCGCCGATAGCCGTGTTCGACAGGGCCGTTCCGGAACATACGGGTTTACCGTCGCGAGCCAACCGCTGAGACAAATAGCCTTCGATACCGTCATCAATGATCCAGTGGTCACACCCATTGGGATCAATCCAGATGCCTGCTTCCAGCTGACTTAGAGGTTTTGAATCAATGCCCCGGTCAACTGTCTTGTCGGTCTTATCCCCGAACGCGATTTCGCAGCCCGAAATTGTCAGCGCCGCAGACAGAACAGTGAGTATTCTTACAAGTGCCATGTGGGCCCCCTTAATGAACGCAAATAATTTCGACGCGCCGGTTTTTCGACCGTCCGGCGGCGCTGGAATTGGATGTTTTGGGCGAACCTTCGCCATACCCGCGAACTTGAGTGATTGTAGCACCGGTGCTTTTGGCAACATCGGCAACGGCCTGCGCACGGCGCTGCGACAGTGCCAGATTGTGGCGCTCACTGCCGCGGCTGTCGGTGTGGCCAGTAACAATGAACGATTTGGAATCTACAGATTTAAAGAAACTCACCAGCCGGGATCGGTTCGCCGCCCCGATCCGGGTGCTGTTGGAACTGAAAAGCTGATCTGAGCTTAGCGACGCACAGGTTTTCTCGTTATGACAAACCGGGCGGCCATCGCGACCGACATTCGGCGTCATGAACCCTTCCCAGCCATCNTCCATCACCCAATGTTCGCAACCATCCGGGTCTATCCAAATTCCAGGCACGTATTTCTCGCCGGATTTCCGAGGATTTTCTGCCATTGCCGCACTTGCGGAAAACAGCACCAATCCAAGCAAAACCAGTGTCCGGCGAACCGCAACGTTGATATGCTTACCAACTGAAATCATACTTCCTCCAAACATGCCGCAGACGATACTAGCTGTGCCTGTTTTGACGACAGCCACATAATCTGGGCAGAAAACGCAATTCATTTTGTCTGGGAAAGAAAAACACGGCAATAACGGCGCTTTTTGGCTAAAACCGCGTCAATTTTAATATTTTTGCGATCAGATTGGTTTTTTGACCAATTCGCCCTGAAGGGAATTCGCCTCGGATTTCNCGATTTTTACTTGCCGCAAATCGCCGGGGCGCAGGTCTTGGGCGGTTGTATGAACCGCGTGAAANTACTCTGACTTGCCGATCATCTGATTGGCAAGGCGTCCCGGCTTTTCAAACAAAACATTGACCGTGCGCCCGATCATGTCGTGTTGCGCCTGCTTTTGCTGTTTGCCTAGCAATGCCTGCAAGCGTGCCAGCCGTTCGGATTTCACCTGTTCATCAACTTCCGCCTTTTCGGCCGCCGGGGTTCCGGGGCGGGCAGAGTATTTGAACGAATAGGCCTGCCCATAGTTCACGGCTTGGATCAGCGCCATCGTGTCGGCGAAATCGGCCTCGGTCTCGCCGGGAAAGCCGACGATGAAATCGCCCGAAAGCAGAATGTCTGGCCGGGCCGCCCGGATTTTTTCGATCAGCTTTATATAGCTTTCGGCGGTGTGTTTTCTGTTCATCGCCTTCAGAATGCGATTGCTGCCCGATTGCACCGGCAAATGCAGATATGGCATCAGCTTTTCGCAATCGCCATGCGCCGCGATCAGATCATCGGACATGTCATTGGGGTGACTTGTGGTGAAACGAATACGTTCCAGCCCATCAATCCCGGCCAGTTCGCGGATCAACTGGGCCAGCGTCTGGTCACCGTCACTTCCCGCCCCGTGATATGCGTTCACATTCTGACCCAGCAGATTTATTTCACGCACACCGCGATCCACCAAATCGCGGGCCTCGGTCAAAATACGTTCAACCGGGCGCGAAACTTCGGCGCCTCTGGTATAAGGAACGACGCAAAACGCGCAAAATTTATCGCACCCTTCCTGAACTGTCAGAAACGCGCTCGGGCCGCGTTTGGCCTTGGGCCGGGCGGCCAGATGTTCAAATTTGTCTTCCTCGGGAAAATCCGTATCCAACGCCCTTGCGCCCGTGCGTGTGCGGGCCTCAAGCTCGGGCAGCCGATGATAGCTTTGCGGGCCGACCACCAGATCAACAGCGGGCTGGCGGCGGACGATCTCTTCGCCTTCGGCCTGGGCCACGCAGCCTGCAACACCGATTTTCAGGTCAGGCTTGCCCTCTTTCAACACTTTCAAGCGGCCCAGTTCCGAATAAATCTTTTCCGCTGCCTTTTCACGGATGTGGCACGTATTCAGCAGGATCATATCGGCGTCTTCTGCCGCATCGGTCTGCGCATAACCAGAGGTGCCAAGCGCTTCGGCCATCCGCTCGCTGTCATAGACATTCATCTGACAGCCATAGGTTTTGATGAACAGTTTTTTGGTGTTTGGCATGACAAGGGGTTCCGGCGCGGTTTCAGGCCCGCGTTCCTATAGGGGAATGCGCGCCTGTGCAACGATTGCAAAATCATCCGCGCGTGTGGTTTTCTTGTTAATCCGGGCGCGCTACACAGACGCCATGCGATACGACGACCTGAAAGATTTTATTGCCAATGGCAAAGACGCGCTGGCCAAAGGCCCGGTCGCAATGATCCTTGTCGAAGATTTGGTGGAAGTGGACACAACGATCCGCCACCACCAGATCGCCGGGTTTGAAACCATTCTTGTATTTGCACCGGATGAACTGAACTTACCCGACGGTCTAGCAGATCAGATACATCGAATCCCCTATGACATGAGCATCCCGGACGCGGCCCAGACGGCGGTAAACACGATCATTAACGCCGCGCCGGGCATCTGGTTATACTACTGTTATAATGCAGAATATCTGTTCCACCCATTTTGCGAAACACGCAGCATTGCCGAAATGCTGGCTTTTCACACCGAAGAACGGCGCGACGCGGTTCTGGCCTATGTCGTCGATACATATGCGGGTGATCTGGACGACAACCCGATCGCGGTGTCGCTGGAAGACGCGCATCTTGATAAATCAGGCTACTATGCTTTGGCGCGCCCGGATGAAAACAATTCTCCAAAAGAGCGGCAGCTAAATTTCTACGGCGGCCTTCGCTGGCGCTTCGAAGAACATATCCCCGAGACTCGTCGCCGAATTGACAGGATCGCGCTATTTCGCGCCAAGCCGGGCCTGAAGCTGAAAGCAGACCACACTTTCAACGACGAAGAATACAACACCTTTTCCTGCCCTTGGCATCACAACATCACAGTCGCGATCGTTTCCTTCCGCACGGCCAAGGCATTGAAATCAAATTCCGGGTCCACCTTCGATATCCACACATTCCAATGGTATAATTCAACTGAATTTGAGTGGCATTCCCAGCAGTTGCTTGATTTAGGTCTGATGGAGCCGGGTCAGTGGTTTTGATCGGGCGGGCCTGATTGTAACATCTGAAAAAGCGTTCAGACGCGACGCAATCGGATCACGACATCAACTTTTGACACCTCGGCCCCTGCAGGCGCATTGGGCAGCCGGGCAATTTCAAGCTGATCAGCAGGCGCATCGGCCAGTATTGCGCCATCTTCCCAAAAGAAATGCGGATGATCGTCGGTGCGGGTATCAAAATAGCTTTTTGATCCGTCCAGCATGATTTCGCGGATCAGTCCGGCCTCGCAAAACGCGCGCAGTGTATTGTAGACGGTAGCCAGCGCCACCCCATCCTGGCGGGTATTGGCATCCTCAAACAGGCTTTCGGCGGTGAAATGGCGGTCGCGCCCATCCCCGACAAGTAACCTTGCCAGCGACAGCCGCTGACGCGTGGGCCGCAACCCACCTGCTTTTAACCATTCAGTGGCCCGTCGTGCCGCTGTTTGCGTGACTTGCATTCAAATACCCGGTTTTTGGGCAATATAGGGGACCAAACCGACTTATTTCAATGGAAATTGCAGGGCCGCCGACGGGGCACAGCTATTGCCAGTCACAAAGCCGGGGTGATAGAGGAACAGCAAAAGAACGATACAAACAATCCGAGGCGCGAATTCATGAGTAATTTTCCATCAAGTTTCGACAAAGACGCGCTGTTGAAATGCGCCCGCGGCGACCTGTTTGGCCCCGGAAATGCGCAATTGCCCGAACCGCCGATGCTGATGATGGATCGGATTACGGATGTCAGCGCCGATCGCGGTGCCAATGGCAAAGGCCATCTGACGGCCGAGCTTGATATCACGCCCGACCTTTGGTTCTTTCCCTGCCATTTTCCGGGCAATCCCGTAATGCCCGGTTGCCTGATGCTTGACGGTCTGTGGCAATTGACCGGTTTCAACCTTGGCTGGCGCGGCTGGCAGGGTCAGGGATTTGCGCTTGGCGCAGGCGAGGTGAAACTAAGCGGCATGGTAACACCGGCCCGCACGATGATTACCTATCATGTCGATTTCACACGCGTGATAGATCGCCGCCTTAAAATGGGCGTTGCGGATGGGCGAATTGAATCTGACGGCGAAGTGCTTTGTCAGGTCAAAGATATGAAGGTCGGGCTGGCAGCAGCCACTGACAAATAGTCTGGATAAAACCAAGGAGTGCGCGAATGCGTCGTGTCGTAATTACCGGGCTGGGAATAATCAGCCCTATTGGAAACAATGCCCAGGACGTCAGCGCCAGCCTTAAGGCGGGAAAATCCGGCATCCGGGCCGAACCGAATTATGCGGAACACGGGTTTCGCAGCCAGATCGCGGGCATCCCCCAGATCGATCTGGCCGAGAACATCGACAAGCGTCAGCTGCGCTTTATGGGGCCAACGGCGGCCTATGCCTATCTGGCGATGCAGCAGGCGATCCAAGACAGCGGTCTGGAAGAAAGCGATATTTCCAACGAACGGACCGGCCTTATCGCCGGATCTGGTGGACCGTCTACCAGCAACTTTTTTACAGCCTTTGACACGGTGATTTCCAAAGGCGCGCCCAAACGCATGGGCCCCTTCATGGTAACGCGCTGTATGTCCTCGACGGTTTCGGCCTGTCTGGCGACACCATTCAAGATCAAGGGCGTCAACTATTCGATCACCTCGGCCTGTTCGACCAGCGCCCATTGCATCGGCAACGGCGTTGAGCAAATTCAGATGGGCAAACAGGATATCGTCTTTGCCGGTGGTGGCGAAGAAGTTGACTGGACGCTGTCTTGCCTGTTTGACGCCATGGGCGCGATGTCGAGCAAATATAACGACACCCCCGAAAAGGCCGCCCGCGCGTTTGACGCAACCCGCGACGGTTTTGTGATCGGCGGCGGCGGCGGTATGCTGGTTCTGGAAGAACTGGAACATGCCAAAGCGCGCGGCGCCAAAATTTATGCCGAGGTAACCGGCTATGGGGCCACGTCCGACGGCCATGACATGGTTGCACCGTCCGGCGAAGGCGGTCAGCGGTCGATGAAACTTGCGGTTTCAACGATTGGCGATCGCAAGGTTGATTACGTCAATGCGCATGGCACATCGACGCCCGTGGGCGACGTGGTCGAGGTCGAGGCAGTTCGCGCCGCACTTGGCGAAGATCACGCACCGATTTCATCAACCAAATCCATGACCGGCCACGCATTAGGCGCAGCTGGCGTGCATGAGGCGATCTATTCCCTGCTGATGATGGAAGGCCAGTTCATCGCACCNTCGATCAACGTCAACGAACTGGACCCCGCCATTCGCCCCGAAGAAATCGCGACGAAATATCAGGACGCGAAACTGGACACAGTATTGTCCAACAGCTTTGGTTTCGGCGGAACGAACGCCACACTGGTAATGAGCAAATATCACGGATGACACATTATGGCTGAACTGATGAACGGCAAACGCGGCCTGATTATGGGCGTCGCGAATGAACGCTCGATCGCTTGGGGAATTGCCAANGCGATGGCGGCCGAGGGCGCCGAACTGGCTTTCAGCTATCAAGGAGAAGGCTTTGGCAAACGCGTGGCTCCGCTGGCCGAAAGTGTTGGGTCCAGCCTGCTNATCGACGTTGATGTGACTGACGATGACTCGATGGATGCCGCCTTTGCTAAGCTAAAAAGCGAATGGGGAAATCTGGATTTCGTGGTTCACGCCATTGCATTTTCTGACAAGAATGAACTGACCGGNCGGTTCATAAATACATCACGAGGCAATTTCGAAAATTCGTTGAACATCTCATGTTATTCGCTGATTGATGTGGCGCGCCGGGCCGCCCCCTTGATGCGCGATGGTGGCACCATCCTGACGATGACATTTCANGGNTCNAANGCTGTGACGCCTTATTACAANGTGATGGGGGTTGCCAAAGCCGCGCTGGAATCCACGGTGCGCTATCTGGCAGCAGACCTTGGCCCGGACGGTATCCGCGTTAACGCAGTATCGCCCGGCCCGATGAAAACCCTTGCCGGGGCCGCAATCGGTGGCGCGCGCAAAACCTTCCGCCACACCGAGGCAAATGCACCGATGCGCACAAACGCCTCGCTGAATTCTGTTGGTGGCGCGTCGGTGTTTCTGGCTTCTGACTATGGTGCGGACACAACCGGCGAAATTTTGCATGTCGATGGCGGCTATCACGTCATGGGCATGCCGGCCGCTGAAAACCTGTAATCGCGAAACAGTCTGTTAACCGGGTTTCCCTACTAAACACCCACAAATCCCGGCTAGCATAGTGTCAGGTGGGGCGCCCTTCGGGGCCGCTCAAATGTTTGTTGGGTGGTGGCTTTATGATTTCGGTATTTACCGCGGCGATACTATGCGGGGCATTGCTATATGCCCTTCGCGGTGGCGTGATAGCTGGTGGGCCGGTTTCGTTTTCCGGTTTTAACGGAATTGGCGTTGTTTTTGTTTTCATCGCCTTTGTGTTCGCGGCAGCGTTGCTTGGCCCCGCTTTTGGGGTATCTTTGCTGATTTCTTTGTTCATTCATGAACTTGGCCATGTCTTGGCCTACCGGATGCTTGGCCATACCAACACGCGTATCCGCATGGTTCCTTTATTGCCGGGCTCGGAAATATCCGACAAACCCCTGACCAGCGAGGGCGAAGCATTTTTCGTCGCAATCATGGGACCGGGACTAAGCCTAGCACCAATGGTTCTGGCACTGGCGCTGTCGGCGGCTTTTTCTCAGACAGCCCCCGGTTTCGCCGTTGCCATGCGCGTATTTGCGGTAACGTGCGGTGCGCTGAATTTCGTAAACCTGCTGCCGATCTGGCCACTGGATGGCGGCCGTTGTGCGCGGCTTGCTGCGTCCAGCTTTTGGCCGGGCCTGGCACCTGGAATAACCATTTTCATGTGCTCGGCCCTGGCAATGGCCGGGTTGCGAAGCGGCTCAATCGCACTGATTATATTGGCGGCCATCGGTGCCCATAGCCTGTTGCGTAAAAGCGAACCACTGGCCCAACAAATGAACGCAAACAACGCGCTGATTGCGCTTGCCGCCTATACCTTTACGTTTGCCGCCCATTTCACCAGCGGTTGGCTGCTACTGGAAATCTACTTTTAGCTCCAACAGCCCTTCCTTCGCTCCTTTGTGCATGTCACTGTCTGACACAAAAGGGGGTTTCCAATGACAATAAAGGCCTGTGTTTTTGATGCCTATGGCACCTTGTTCGATGTCGCCGCCGCTGCCCGCGAGGCCGCCGCAGAACCGGGTCGACAAGAATTTGCCGCCGTCTGGCAAACCGTTGCCAATGACTGGCGCCTGAAACAGTTGCAATACACCTGGCTGCGTGCACTGGCCGATGCCCATACCGATTTCTGGGAAGTTACGCAAAACGGGCTGGATTGGGCGCTAGAAGCATCCGGGCTGGACGATCCCGAATTGCGCGAACGCCTGTTGGCGCTGTATTGGGAACTATCCGCCTACCCGGAAGTGCCGGACATGCTGGCATCCCTCAAATCCGCCGGGTTTGCCACCGCGATCCTGTCTAATGGGTCACCCGATATGCTGGACGGCGCGGTCAAGTCAGCAGGTTTGGGCCAAGTGCTGGACGACGTGTTGTCTGTTCAGGACGTTGGTATCTTCAAGCCGCACCGCTCGGTCTACCAAATGGTGCCAGACCGGTTTAATTGCGCCCGAAGAAATCCTGTTCGTGTCGTCAAACGGCTGGGACGCGGCCGCCGCCGCCGGGTTCGGGTTTCGCTGCGTCTGGGCAAACCGGTCAGGCGAACCGATGGACCGGCTGCCCTGGACACCGGACAAGGTGCTAAGCGATCTGGTCCCGATCCCAGAAATTGC
>JGI24724J26744_10001314_pt1 | contig 17139 bp, 15 predicted proteins | sample Cruoilmetagenom7_FD_26744 | JGI IMG/M metagenome (IMG submission 26744) | reverse complement strand
CGTGCATTTGTTAGTGCCGTGCAAAAAGCCAAGCCTACGGGCGTTAAGGGTAGCTATATGAAGAGCATCTCAATCAGCTCGACAATGGGCCCGGCTGTCACGATTGGCCTCGATTCTGCCACTGGCAACTGAGCAACCAAACATATCTGAAGAAATCAGGCGGGCCGGTTTTGGCCCGCCTTTTTCATGACCAACCGGAACGGTTCAGAAATATCCCCCTTTTGGCGGCGTCTATACCTTTGAGTTTGGCACCGGAATTTTCTGGCGAATTAGTTCTAGGAACCTACCCAGCAAGAATATTCATTGGAAACAATTTGTTCCCCATTTCGGAACTGTCAAACTTTAGCAAAATTGCCACAATTCAATCTCAGGTCACTTTGGTGAACCGTTGAAGCAGTGGAAACAGTCGAGCAGAATTCGCGGCAAAAATAGCGTCGGACGGTGACTTGGCGTAGGATTGTATAAGGTTTGGAAATCGGCAAATCCGACTAAGAAAATGCTGCCGCCACAATATTCTCTAGATCGCGCCGTGATGCGAGTTTCGCAGCCACATTCCTGCCTGACGCACCCGAAATACAGGGTGTTGTGAACAGTTAAGAAGCTACAGATCAATAACCCGGTGGGGCGAAAAAATGAGTTCTAACATCGTCTGAGTTGAAGGCGAGGCCCGAACAAAAACGTAACGAGTTACAACATGTCAGTGAGTAATGTGATGAATAAGAATATGAGTGCGAAGACAGTAACAAGTACGCCGGTAACCAGTGCTGATGCGGTTGCCGGGCCGCGTCGATTTAAAGTTGGCCGGTCGCGCCCGGTACGCGCGGCCGGCTCTGCGGCCAGTAAGTTGAGCCATATTACCGGATTTGGCCCGATGTCGCGCATAACCACATCATTTGGCGAAGTTTACGCCCAGACTCTACGCGAAGGCGATATGGTCAGAACCAAAGATGGTGAGTTTCTAAAGATCGCGGCGATCAATCGGATTACGCTTGGCGAAGGGTTTTTGAAGTATCACACCGACGCGCTGCCGATTGTGATCCGCGCAGGTGGGTTTGGGCCGGGTTTGCCAAGTGCAGATTTGACGCTGGCACCCAATCAAAAACTACATGCGGGCCAGCGGTTTTTGACCGGTTCCCTTAACAAAGCAGTCGATGCTATCGACAAGCCGCATGTCTACCGCAAAGCCGAAACTATCATCACCTATACGATCTTTCACTGCGGGCGTCCGGCCACCGTGTGTTGCGAGGGTGTTTGGGTCGATACAGCGCCCTAAGCTGGTTGAAGGGCCTGTTCGTTCCGGTCCTGTTTCAAACATCGATAGTGATGCAATAACGCGTCAAGATAAGTTGTCGGGGAAAAGCGTGCCTCAACATCCTTACGGGCGTTTTGGCCAAACAGCTCGCAATTTTTATCCAGTGCGCCAAGCGCATTTTTCAGCTCGGCTATATTGCCTGGTGTGAACAGAAAACCATCAACCCCCTCGCGCACCAATTCCGGTATGCCGCCAATGCGCGCGCCGATTATGGGTTTGCCGTATGCTTTTGCCTCGAGCAGGGACATTGGACAGTTTTCGTACCATTCCGACGGGACGACCACCGCCCGCGCCCGTGCAATCAGGTGGGCAAGTTCCTGTCCGTTCTTGAAACCCACATAGTCGATGTTGGATTGGCCCTTAATCTGCGCTTGCAATTGACTGCTCCAACTTCCGGTGCCCGCTATTTTCAGGCGCTCGCCAGCTTGGGCGGCGGCATTGATCAAAGTTTCCAATCCTTTCAGTTTTTCGATCCTTCCAAAATAAAGCAGATACCCGTCGTGCCCGGGCTGAAACTGTATCGCAGATGTGTCGACAAAATTGTGAAGGGTCGCTAACTTTTGGGCCGGTATTGCCGCGCGTTCCATCACGCGCCGCTGGAAATCGCTGACACAAAGAAACCGGTCGACCAGCCGCACATCGCCCAGCATCCGCGCCGTCATGAATTCCGCGGCCATGATGGCCGAGCGGGCCAGCGAGCCATCTTTGCACCTGTGACGCAGGCTGGTCAGCGGTCCGGTGCTAAGGCAACTGTCGCAGGGTTTTCCGCTACGCTGCATCGTGTAAACCGGACAGGCGAGTTTGTATTCGTGCAAACTGTGCAATACCGGAATGCGATGGCGGCGTAAAACGGGCAATATCGCCGGCGTCATTTTGCCGTGGTAGATGTGGATATGAGCGGCGTCAAAAGGGCCGGCATCGCGTATCAGTTGCTCAAGCTTTCGGCGTGCATCCAGATTGTAAAAATACCGCAGCGCGTCGCCAACGGGTTGCGATTTCGTGTCAGCCCCTTTCGGGAAATAGCCCGACCATTGGGTTGGCAGGTTATTGGGGCTGTCCATGCAGAAGGGCACGACCTGATGGCCGGCATTTTGCAGCAAGTCGGTGGTTGCAAAAAATACCGCGTCGGACCCGCCAGTGACGTGATAATTGTGACTGATCTGCAAAATTTTCATTCGCCTAATCCAGCCGGTAACCCAGTTGACGCATTGTTGTTTGAAACAGCGGTTGAATGGCTGGGTGCAATTGGATGCTGGCACCTGCCACGGGGGGGCGAAGGATGTCGCAGGCATATTTCATCGCGACCTGATCCTGACACAGATTGCAGGCATCAAACAGTTGGCCAAGCGCAGCGGCCGGATCGGCCAGCAAGTCTTCGTAGCGAATGAAATAGATGTTGCGTGCGCCAGTTTCCTTTAGTCGCAGTGCTTCTTGCATCGATACGATCCATTCAATCGCGGCCCGGTCGATATGGCTGGTCAGGTTCGAAAGAACAGGCTTGATGTCAGAAAATTGTGGGTCGGGCAAAACCAGTTCGTTCAGCAACGTGGTCCATTTGCGGTCGTTCAGCCCCCACCAGTCGGCACCGGCATTTGAATGGTCAAGCGACCAGCGTTGGATCGAGCGGCAAATATCTGCGCCGTTTCGAACCAGTACGACCTTGTGCCCATCCGGAAAAATACTATCGAGCAGTTCATTGCGAAACAAAAGCTCTGGGTATTTGTCGACAACACGATTGCAACCTGCCATCGCCAGAAACGCCAGATACCCCCGGCACAGCCGCATGAGGCCCTGTTTGGTGACGTCGGCGCCAGATAGTCGATAGCGGCCCTGACGTGCCGTGTAAGAGCCAATCAGGTCATCGTTGCCAAGTGCTGCGTGCCACAGTGCTTTGGGTTCGTTAAGATAGCCAACCTCCCGGTGCAGGGCCAGAATTTTNCCAAGGATGGTGGTTCCGCTTCTGCCGACACCCAGAATNAAAATTGGTTGCTTGGGCGGNCTGCGAAACGGCAAGCTCGCCCACAATCGGAAGCCAGCGAACACCAGCGGGTTGATCCAGCGGCCGCGTGTGGTTAGCGGGCGACCTTCAAACAGAGCGTAGCCAATTAACCGAGACCAGATTTTGAACGGTCGGGCCTTGGCGAATTTGGTGTCGATTTGTGCGATCATAGAGCGCCTCCTGAAACGGAAGCTGCCGGAAAATGGTGAATACCCGGTTAACCTTAATGATCATTTTGTAAATTTTTGGGTTCCGGGCGTGTCNGTCAAACCGGAACGGTCGGCAAAATGTGCCCCCGCCCAAAGGCGGAGACACGGTTGTTTTTGTATTAGTCGCCCAGTTCTTCGGGCAGGAGCAGATTGAGGACTATCGCAATTGCTGCTGCGGGCAACAGACCCGAGGTCAGCAAAATCTGGACCGTCTTGCCGGTGTGCTGCAGTGCCTCTGGCACCAGTTGCAGACCAAGGCCGATTGACAGCGCGGTTGCAAAAATCACCATGTTGCGACGGTTCCATTTGACGTCGGACAACATGTTTACACCTGACGCTGCGACCATGCCAAACATCACGATAACACCGCCGCCAAGAACGTTGATCGGAATGGTGTTGATGATCGCACCGACCTTGGGAATAAGGCCTGCGATTATCAGGAACACCGCGCCGATAGACACGACGTGGCGGCTCATGACGCCAGTCATTGCAATCAGCCCGACGTTCTGGCTGAACGAGGTATTTGGCAAGCCGCCAAAAACCCCGGCAATTGCGGTGCCAAGACCATCGGCAAAAGTGGCGCCAGTGATTTCCTTGTCAGTCGCTTCACGACCCGCGCCACCCTTGGTGATCCCGGATGTATCGCCAACCGTTTCGATCGCTGAAATGAATGCCATCAGGCACATTCCGATGATGATTGCCCAGTTCAGCTCAAACCCCCAACGAAACAGCGATGGCAGTTCAAAAACCGCAGCACGTCCGACATTGGCAAAGCTAACCTGCCCCATGATCATGCCAACGATATAGCCTGCAATAATGCCAACCAGAACCGCCGCGACCGCCATTGTGCCTTTCATGAAGAACTTGACGCAAAGGGTGACGACGATCACCACCAGCGCAGGCACCCACATAGCGAGCGTGCCAAACTTTTCTGTTCCCATCGCAGGTACACCACCAGCGGCGTATTGAATGCCGACCTTAACCAGAGCAAGCCCGATCATCAGAACGATCAGGCCGGTCACCAGCGGGGGCAATGCAAATCGGATGCGGCCGATGAAAAAGCCAATGCAAAAGTGGAATATACCGCCAATTAACACGCCAGTCATCAGCCCGCCAAGGCCAGCTGTTCCAGCGCCCACAACCGCCGGGATCATTACGGGAAGAAACGCAAAGCTTGTGCCCTGAACGATTGGCAAACGCGCCCCTACTGGTCCCATTCCGATTGTCTGGATGAGCGTAGCAATGCCCGCAAAAAGCATCGCCATCTGGATCATATAGGTCATATCCGGAAAGCCGAGCGCCCCCTGATCTGACCCAAAACCAATACCTGCCGCGCCAGCGACGATGATCGCAGGCGTGACGTTAGAGGCAAACATTGCCAAAACATGTTGGATGCCAAGCGGCACCGCTTTTGCCATTGGTGGCATATAGTCCGGGTCGCGCAGCTGTTCTGGCGTCCCAATTGCATCGTCCGTCATGTCCCTAGTTCTCCTGTTCGCATTTCATTTCAGCGCGCTTCTGTGTCGCTCAATGTATCAGGAGTTAACCACATATTGTGTCTCGAACCAATACTCTTCTAGATTGGGGGTGTCCCCGATGCGGTCAAACACTGCGAACAGTCCCGGTGCTGCAAGGGGCGTCAAGACACCATGCCATATATTGCGGTGGAAATTCACTCCTTGCTGGCCGTTTGTCAGGAAGGCACGCGGTTTGCCGGGTTTCCCTTCCTCGTCGCTTGCGACGATCACCAGAAACGGGTGCTCGGACATTGGGATGAACGCCTGACACCCGTCCGGGTGACGTTCCATCATCTGGAGCAGATAAGGCAAGGATCGAGGTTGGGCGTCAAAAATACTGACCCCGGCACGTCCGCTGGGGCCAAAATCAAGCTTGGCACGGTCGTGATGCCGGTCGCACAGGCCCTGATTGATTGCCATATCCGGTGATCCGCTGGCATCCAGAAGGTCACCAAACGGTGCAAACTCGCGGGCCGTCATCTGTTCGGTCTGGATCGGTGATGCCGTCATGGCCGACACCAGATGCCGCCGGGTATCATGATGTGACTTTCAGTTTCGGATGGCGGTTTACATCTTTGTAAAGCAGGTAGCGAAATGGCGTCGATCCTTGCGCTTCGCAAGCTTGTGGGCAAAAGGCCCGCAGCCACATGAAATCGCCGGGGCCAACGTCATGCCAGTTGTCATTCAACAGGTATCGGGCGCGGCCCTGAAGAACATAAAGACCATGTTCCATCACATGTGTTTCGGCAAACGGGATCACGCCGCCGGGCTTAAATGTGACGATGTGAACGTGCATGTCGTAGCGCAGGTCGCCCTGTTCGAAAAACCGTGTTGTCGCCCATTTATCGCGCGTGTCGGGCATCGATTCTGGCGGAGTTTCGGCATCGGACGTGAAGAAAGTCGGCGGTGTTTCAATGCCATCGACTTGTTCATACTTTTTGCGAATCCAATGAAAAGTCGCCGGGTGGTCGGACTGGTTGGAAATAGCCCAGTTTTCACCGGGCGACAGATAGGCAAAACCACCCGGCTTGAGAATATGAACATCTTCGCCAATGCCGATGGTTACGGTGCCGTTAACCACAAAAATNACACCCTCGCCGTCTGGATCGGGTTCGGGTTGCGGGCTGCCCCCACCCGGCGCCAATTCAACGATTAACTGGGCAAAAGTTTCGGCAAAACCCGACAGCGGGCGCGCAAGGATCCATGCGCGCGCATTTTGCCAGAGCGGCAAAAAGCTGGTCACTATATCGGTCATCGATGTCGCCGGGATCACCGCGTAAGACGGGGTGAAAAGCGCGCGGTCGTAAAGACGTTCTGTTTGATCGGGCAGGCCGCCCTTGGGCGNATAGTANGTGTAAGTCATGGCAGGATTTCCTGAAGGCGATGCCAAGCAATCCGCTCGACCTGTTTGCAGGCGGTTGCTAACTCGGTTTCGGGCTCATTGTCGATACGGGTTTGGAAAGCAGATAGGATTGATGCCTTGGTGTTGTCTTTGACGGCAATGATGAACGGAAAACCGAACTTTTCCATGTAGCGGTTGTTTAGCGCCGTGAATGCTGTTCGTTCATCATCAGTTAATGCATCAAGTCCGGCGCTGGCTTGTTCGGCGGTGCTTTCGCGGGTTAGCTGTTTGGCTGCCGCAAGCTTGCCTGCAAGGTCAGGGTGCGCCGTTAGCACATCCAGCCGTTTGCCAGCGTCGGCGGACCTGAAAACACGGCAAAGCGCGTTATGCAGGCCGGCCGCGCTGTCATGTGCGGGGCCAAGTTCAAGACGGTGCGCGCGTTCGGCAATCCAGGGCGAATGCTCAAATATGCCGCCGTAATTATTAACAAATGTTTCGCGGTCCATTTGTGATGGTCGATCGTGCCGAGTTGCCGGGTGGTGTTGCTCCCAATGGTTGGCAATGTCGATGCGCCGGGGAAACCACACGCCGTCATGGCTTTGGGCGTATTCGATGAACCGCTTTAGGGCTGCCGCCCGACCCGGACGCCCAACAAGGCGGCAATGCAGGCCGATTGACATCATGCGTCCGCCTTCGGCGTAGAGCACATCAAAGCTGTCCTTGAGATAGGTGAAAAACTGGTCACCTGAATTGAACCCCTGTGGTGTGGCAAACCGCATATCATTAGCGTCCAGCGTGTAGGGGATTATCAGTTGGTCGCGCTCGCCGATCTGTTTCCAATAGGGCAGATCATCGTCATAGGTGTCCGAAAGATAGCTGAACTGCCCCGTTTCCGCGGCCAGTTGAACCGTATTCATTGAACAGCGGCCAAGGTAATACCCAAGCGGGGCTGCGCCGGTAACTTCGGTGTGCAAACGAATGGCTTGGTCCAGATGCTCGCGTTCGATGTCTTCGGGGCAATCCTTGTATTCCACCCATTTTAATCCGTGCGAGGCGATTTCCCAATCGGCTTCCAGCATCGCGCCAACCTGTTCGGGNGAGCGGGCCAAAGCCGTTGCAACGCCATAGACNGTCGGACGAATGCCCGCCCCGGTGAATAGTCGATGNAAACGCCAGAACCCGGCGCGCGCACCGTATTCATAGACNGATTCCATGTTCCAGTGCCGCTGGCCTTCCCATTGGGTTGCGCCAACAATTTCTGATAAAAACGCTTCTGATGCCGCATCCCCGTGCAGCACGTTGTTTTCACCGCCTTCTTCGTAGTTCACCACGAAATTCACAGCGATTTTGGCGTCGCCGGGCCATTTTGGATCGGGTGGATTGGCTCCATAGCCACGCATATCGCGGGGGTAGCGGTTGGGCATGTTCGTCTGGTCCTGTTTGTTTGTCCGGGGGAAGGTAGGCCTTGATGGTCGACCTTGGCAAGCTGTCGGTAAATCAATTGAATTTGGCGCACTGCCACGAAGCTTGGTTTTATGACAATTTCCGGTTGAAGATAGCGTGGAATTGAAATTTGTAGTGTCAAAGCGCTATTCAACAAAAATTAACTTTCAGGAAAGTGCAATGAAAGCTGGAATTTTATTCTTGGTGCTTGGCTACGTCCTTAGCCAGTTTTACCGCTCTTTTCTGGCCGTCCTGACGCCGGTTCTGGGGACGGAGCTGGGCGCAACGTCAAGTGATCTGTCATTTGCATCCGGCCTGTGGTTCATCGTGTTTGCGATAATGCAAATACCGGTTGGCTGGGCGCTGGACCGCTATGGGCCACGGATTACGGCTGGGGTGTTGCTGGCAATTGGCGGAGGCGGCGGCGCGGTTGTCTTTGCAACGGCATCCGGCCCCGGGGGCATTATTGCGGCGATGGCCCTGTTCGGGGTCGGTGGGTCACCCGTGTTAATGGCCACCTATTATATATTTGCACGGATGTATCCGCAGGCGATGTTTGCGTCGCTTGCAGGCGCAACTGTTGGATTTGGCTCGATCGGAAATCTGGCGGGCGCTTCACCCTTGGCCTATGCGGTGGAGGTTTTCGGTTGGCGCGAAACCATGTGGGTGCTTGCACTGGCAGCGCTTTTGGTCGCGGGGGCGCTGCTGTTACTTTTGCGCGATCCACCCCGTGAAGAAGGTGAGGCACAGGAAACCGGCAACTTGCTTAGTCTTCTGACCAATCGCCAGCTGTTGCTGATTATCCCGCTGATGATTGTCCTTTACGCCCCGACCGCAGCAATTCGCGGGCTGTGGGCAGGGCCATATTTCGGAAGTGTTTTTGGTATGGATCAGATTGGTATCGGCCGGGTGACGTTGATGATGGGGATCGCAATGGCGCTTGGTAGTTTTGCCTATGGTCCGGCAGAGCGCTTAGTCGGTTCCAAAAAGAAGATCATTATGGCCGGTAATCTGATTAGCGCATTCTTGTGCCTTGCTCTTTGGGCTTTCCCGGCGGCCGGTTGGCTGATTTCTGCAATTCTGATCACTGCGATTGGGTTTTTTGGTGCCTCATTTCCGGTACTAATGGCACATGGTCAGTTGTTCATGCCGCGCCACCTGACCGGGCGGGGCATGACACTGCTAAACATGTTTGGCATCGGCGGGGTTGGATTGATGCAGTTGACCACCAGCGCTCTGGCGCGCGCCGCTGGCCCGGATGTCAACGCAACGCCGCAGTTTTTCAGCAACCTGTTCCTGCTATTTGCCGTTAGTGTTCTTGTCGGCTGTGCGATCTATGCTTTCAGCACCGAGAATTGAAACACCTCCAAGTCTGATGACGACAGGACTTTCTGGCTGCCTTCGCAGATATTGGCAGGACTTGCACAAACCGCTATTTTCGGACAAGCCTTGTTAAAACCGGGGGATAGAATGGCCGCAGGATTTCTTACAACACATGTTCTGGACACTGCGCGCGGTCTGCCCGCAAGCGGCATGACAATAGAGCTTTACAGTCTGGATAACGGGCGTGAACTGATCCGCACCGTGCGAACAAACAACGACGGTCGGACAGACAGCCCGATCCTTCCTGCCGGTGAATTTTCCACCGGTTCTTACGAGTTGGTGTTTCACGCAGGTGCCTATCTGGACGCCACAGGCGTGCCCCCCGAAAGCCCGCGATTTCTGGATGAAATTCCGATCCGTTTTGGCATTAGCGACCCTGAAAGCCACTATCATGTTCCGTTGCTGATCTCGCCATTCGGATATTCAACATACAGGGGTAGCTAACATGTATGACATGATTGCACTTTGGGAATGGCTGGAATTTGCGGTTCGCTGGCTGCATGTTATCACGGCTATCGCATGGATTGGATCGTCGTTCTATTTCATCGCGCTGGACCTTGGTCTGCACCGGGATCGTAACCTGAAATCCGGGGCAGATGGCGAGGAATGGCAGGTCCATGGGGGCGGGTTTTACCACGTTCAGAAATACCTCGTGGCACCGGAAACGATGCCCGATGATCTGGTCTGGTTCAAATGGGAAAGCTATTCCACATGGCTGTCGGGTTTCGCGATGCTGGTGCTGGTCTATTACCTTGGGGCCGAGCTTTATCTGGTTGATCCCAACGTGCTCGACATTCCTGTATGGCAGGCGGTTCTGATTTCNCTGGCCTCACTCAGTNTTGGNTGGGTGGCCTATGATGCGATTTGNAAATCNAANTTNGGNGACAACAACACCCGGCTGATGGTGCTGCTGTTTTTCATTCTGGTGGCAATGGCATGGGGNTATACGCAGGTCTTTTCGGGTCGCGCGGCATTGCTGCATCTGGGGGCGTTTACCGCCACGATCATGACGGCGAATGTATTCTTTATCATTATGCCCAACCAGCGGATTGTGGTGGCTGATCTGAAGGCTGGAAATGTGCCGGACGCGAAATACGGAAAGATAGCGAAACAGCGNTCNACCCATAATAANTATCTGACTTTGCCGGTTATTTTCCTGATGCTGTCAAATCACTATCCATTGGCTTTTGCCACGGAATACAACTGGATCATCGCCTCTTTGATCTTCCTGATGGGGGTNACGATCCGGCATTATTTCAACTCGTTGCATGCNCGCACGGGAAATCCGCATTGGACGTGGTTCGCGACGGTTTTGATGTTCATCATCATTGCGTGGCTGTCGACGGCTCCGATGTTTCGTGGTGGTCAGGAAGAGGCACGTCTAAGGATGGTCGGTGAAAAATATGCAGCGGCGGCTGGATTTGATGAGGTGCATGATATCGTGCTGGGACGTTGTTCCATGTGCCATTCGGCAGAGCCAAATTGGGAAGGCATGCTGTGGCCACCCAAAGGTGTAATGTTGGAAACCGCCGAACAAATCGCAACGCAGGCGCGCCGGATTTATGTGCAGTCGGGGCTAAGCCACGCGATGCCGCCAAACAACCTAAGCTATATGGAGCCCGAGGAACGAGAGAAAATCGTGGCTTGGTTCCAAGGGGCTGAAACACCCTAAAAGGGCCTTTCGGCTACCTGGTGTGCTATGGTTGATCGAATGCCCGGTTGCCCGCCCCTTTGGTGGCCGCAACAGTATCCGACCAAGTCATTAACCTTACCGCTGGGGTGATCTGCGATCTGGTCTGGCGAACCACGGCGACATTCGGCTAGAAAGCGATTCAAACCTTGCGCCTGGTGCGTATGCGCGGCGATCCAAAATTTGGAAATATCAAAAGGCAACACGGCCATGTCAGTCACTACCGAAATTGTTACGAACGCGCTAAAAACTGTCGTCGACCCGGTCAGTGGAAAAGATATCGTATCGACAAATATGATGCGCGCGCTGACGGTCAAAGATGGCGACGTCAGATTTGTGCTAGAGGTCGATCCGACCCACGCCAAACAGCTGGAACCGGTCCGTCTTGAAGCCGAGGCGCGGGTGAAAGAACTGGCCGGCGTCACGTCTGTTTCGGCCGTTATGACGGCACACAGCACTGCTGCTGCACCGCCCGATCTGAAACCTGCGGGCCGGCCACAGCCAAGCGCGCCTGAGAAAATTCCCGGTGTTGACCGCATTATCGCGATTGCATCGGGCAAAGGCGGTGTTGGTAAGTCAACAGTCTCGGCCAATCTGGCCTGCGCGCTGGCTGCTCAGGGGCGGCGTGTCGGATTGCTTGATGCAGATGTATTTGGCCCGTCTCAACCCCGAATGATGGGGGTTTCCGGGCGTCCCGGTTCGGCGGATGGAAAAAGTATTGTGCCCAAGCACAATCACGGTGTCTCGATGATGTCGATGGGGCTGATGATCAGCGAGGGTCAGGCGGTCGTTTGGCGTGGTCCTATGTTGATGAGCGCGCTGCAACAAATGTTGATGCAGGTGGAATGGGGTGCGTTGGATGTGTTGATCGTTGACCTGCCACCCGGAACCGGCGATGTGCAACTGACCCTGGCTCAGAAGGCGCGACTGGACGGTGCAATTATTGTCAGCACGCCACAAGACGTTGCCCTGCTTGATGCGCGCAAGGGCATCGACATGTTCAACAAGGTGAACATACCGATCATCGGAATGATCGAAAACATGTCGACCCACATTTGTTCAAACTGCGGTCACGAAGAACACCTGTTCGGGCATGGCGGTGTTGCAAAAGAGGCCGCCGCACTGAACGTGCCGTTGCTTGCAGAAATTCCGCTGCATCTGGATATCCGGGTGGCTTCGGATTCCGGGGCGCCGATTGTTGTGACTAAACCGGATTCTGCGTCCGCCGGAGCGTTTGGAAGAATCGCGAAAACCCTGATAGATAGCGGACTTGCATGACGCGCTAATCTGTCGGCCCTTTTATTTCTGCAGGCTTCGCCAGTTGGAAATGACGTCTGGCAGATGGGCGTAAGACAAGACCATTAATACACCCGATGCCATAATTTTAGCATAGACGACAACGTCGCCTGTTTCATCTTGCGGGCCAAGCGTCACACACCGTGTGGCTTCGGACCCTTGCATATGTTTGTTCAGGCCGGCGTCAAACTCTGCCAATGGTCCGGCGACAATTTCTATCAGCCGCTCAACCTGTTCATCGGGTCCAGTGGCTTGCTCGATAGCGTCGTTTTCCAACTGCACCCAAGCCGTTGTAATGTCAGCGCATGTCGCGATGAATTGTTCCATCAAGCCTGCACTGGCCGTTTCAGGCGATGGATACAGATCAAGTGACCAAAGTTGCGCCANTGTCTCGCTTGCGCAACCAATCACCGTCGGGTCCGGTGCTTGTGCCAGTTTTTTGGATTGNACAAATACTTGTTCACCATCTGGNAGGAAANNATCGAAAGCTACCCGCAAACTTTCCACCAAAGGGCCACCGGATTCCGAAAACATTTGCCCGGGCAGGGTCGTGTCGGCCATTGTCTGGGTGCTTGTGTCAGCGACGCGCAGCAGGCGGCGGTTGGCGACTTCCAGTTCGATGGTTTTGCCGGCACCGTTGCGAAAGACCAGCAATCTGGCCATCACGGTCTCGTCAATTTCACTGAGAATGGCCAGCAAAGCCCCATCTTTTCCCGGCGCTGAAATGTCGCTTGCGCTGAGCCCAATAGGCTTTTTGGCGGCCGCGAGTTTGACCAGCTTTTCCTGTAATCTTCGAGTGTCGTTCACGGCATCAGCCCTATCCCGCACGGCATTGTTTGCACCTCATTCTTCCGCAGCGATCATATCAATAGTTCGCTGCGCAGATTGCGTGAAAAGCGTGATATCCACATCAGTATTGCAAATGGCAATCAAAGTTTCCATCGGGTCCGCTGGCGAGCGCAAAAATACGCAGGTCTCAGAGGGCGTGATTGTCATTCCCTGGTTCGGGCTGGCATCTTCGCCGCTTATTAGGCCGCCAAACACTTTTGCCGCAGCCGTTGTGTTGAAAAATTCGTTTGCAGTGGCGCAAAGCGCATCCAACCGTTCTTGTGGNTGCTTTTCTATTTCACTGACGCACAATACGATGCCAGAGGACATATCTGCCAGCGCAACCGCACGGCATCCGGGAAACTCGTTCCGCAGTTCATCCATCTGATCCAAAATCGACATTGGGGTGCTCTGATATAGTTCCAGACTGTATTACCAGACTGGAACTATCACTTGAAAGAGCAGAGTCGACGCCAGTACCGGCGTTATTTCCAGAGTGTGGTTATTTAGGTTCGAACTGCCCAAAAATGGATGGATTCTGCGCCGTTTTCGAACCACCCGGCCACCGCAATTCAGGACGGTTCACGTTCGCTTTCCAGGGCAACTGAACCCTGCTCAACCTTAAGGGCAGCATCTTTCCAACCTTCGTCGCTTTCGCGTTCCGGGCGTTTGGCGATGCGTCGCCCACCAGAGGCCACGGTGACCCGGGTTGGCATGATCTTTACCGGTGCCTCGGGGATTTGTGTGACGGCCTGATCCAGTCTGAACACTTTAGGGTCTTCCGCGGTATCGTGGAGTTCGGCCTTTTTGCGCACTGGTCTCAATTCGGAACAACCAAGAGAACCCGAAAGTTTCTGAAGCAATCCGACAAAGCTGTTTGCAAAATTTTCTGCGCCGCTGCGTTCCCAAAGGTCGCGATTTTCCTTGGCTTCCACAGCCTGCGTTAACGATATCGGGAAGAGATCCGCGAACATACCTTTGGTTTCGCGCTGAACGCGTTTGATAATTTTGCGGCGGTCGGTATCCGTCAGAATTTTGTCAAATCGAGTCAGCAACAAAAGGCTGTTTTCATGCAGTTGTTCGGGCAATGATTTCCAGACAGCAGCCTCGCTTTGGCGCCAGGCCTGTGTCGCATGGGTGCACCATAAAACGCCGTCCGCATGATCAATCATTCCTTCCCAGACATCCGAGGCCATATTCGGATCAGAAATGCCGGGCATATCTATCAGATCGCAAAGTTCCAGTATGTCGCTTTCCAGAAAAATCCGGATGCAGCGGGTTTGTTCCAGCGGGATACTGTCAATATCAGCCAGATCGACGGGGCTTTCATTGCCCTCCAGATCTTGCCGGATGGCATCCCCATCACCAAAAGAAATCCAAACTGGCGGAAGCTGCGTGGCGGTAACTTTCACCGGCAAGGGATTTGACCCGAGCAGCAGATTTGACAGCGTGCTTTTGCCAGCGCTGAATTCCCCCATGATCGCAATGCGTGGTTTGCGTCCGGTTTCTTCGGTGCCTTGATGCGATGGCTCTTCCAAATTTGTCATTGCTGGGAACCTCTTTTTTGTTCAAGCGACATGTGTGTTCAGGCTGGAAAGGGTGGCTTCAACCAATTGTTGGCGATCCTGATAGTCCTGGTCACCCAACATATCCTGCAAATCTTCTGGGCTGGATTCTGCCTTTTCAACAGCATCCAACAGGATCGTGCGTTGATCGGATAGAAATTCACGTAAAATCGCTACCGCGTCGTCGCGAATAGTCGCCGCCTGAACTTGTTTTAGTTCATTCACGATCGGGTCGGTTTCATCCATGATCATGCTATAAAAGTTAGACGCGAACGCCTGGTATCCCCGGCGCCGCTTCCACCAGCTTTTCCACCAACTGCCCTGCAGATCCAGAGCAATTGTCTGACCCAGAAAAACAGGTGGTGGTATGCGAGGCGGCTGGGGTGCTTCGATGGCAAAAGTGGCACCCGAATTTCCAAAAGTGCGCCCATAAACATCGCAAATTTCAGAGGCAGCCAATTCAAAAACTTCCCGAGCTGACCCCTGTGCGCGTGCACCATAGATTTGGTACGCCGAGCGTAACAGGACGCGCAAACCCATAGGGTTATATTGCCAGGTGGCTTTTTCACCGTTCTTTTCAAGGTGACTGATAAGCGAGGCCGTCGCTCGTTCCAGAAAACTTCGGTGTGATCTGTCAATTCGTGAGCTAAGCCCGTCCGTCAGTTTTTCGTACTCGTCCTGCAACTGACGTAATGTCTGCGCCTCGATCTGGTTTAGGTTACTTTCGATACCTTCCTTGTTCACATGATCCAGCGACTTGATGTCCAACTGTGATGTGATGATCTGATTGGTGGCGTGCAGACCGTTGGTAAGGTTAATTGCGCTGCGCGCGACTTTGTCTATGGCTTCCTGACCAACGCCTTCTGCGATGCGCTCGTAAAGAGAACGAAACAGGGCCGGCAGGCCCGAAAGTTCCCATATCATATCCGCCGGAGAATCTTGGTTCGGGACACATTCCAGTTCGTTCTCTGCCCAATTGAACAAAGCTAAGGCGCTGTCTTTTGACAGGTCGTCCAACGATCCGGTCAGGGCCCGGTTGGCCCAATACGCGCTGCCGAAAATAATTTGAGCATCGGTCGGCCCCTGATGCTTTTTTAAGGTTTCCCTGATGCTTTCACGAATTTCCGGAACCTGAACTGCAGGATCGGAAAGTTCGTCAATCCGGTTAACGAAAATAACCACTTCGCGGGATTTGATGTTCGAAATCAACCGTATCAGGGCCATATCAACCGAGGTCAGCGCTTGGTGGGCTGACAAGACCATAACGCAGATACGGCTTTCACGGATCGCTCGAATTGTGATCTGCTCGCGCATCATAAATGTGTCGTTGATGCCCGGCGTGTCGCGAATGCACATCTTGATCGGCATCTCGGGGCGGTGCAGAAACAGATCGGCAGATTTCGTTATGTCTGCGAACCGNCCTTGTGTATCNACCGTCTGTATTTCGTCGTCATCATCGTCAAAATCGTCGCCAAGGCAGACATACCGCTCGATGAGTTCCTGATCGAAATATCCGTAGTCATGTTCCTGACCCAGCAGCAGCTCGAACTTTCGACCCAGCCTTGAGCGGGATTTTTCACGCATTTGTTCAATCTGTTCACGAACATTCTCAAGCTCTTCATCGGCACCGGCGCGGCTGGCCAATTCGCCGATTCGCCCGCCCTTGTTCAGCAGGCGATCCCATTCTTTCCGGTCGAAAAATTTGAAAACCGCGTTATTGCCTTCGGCCCGGGTTTGGGGCGAGATATGCAGTGATGTTACCACAGAGGTCCATGGATTTACGTCGGCGGGCAACAGGTTTGGCCAACCGACCATCGCGTTGACCAACGAGGTTTTTCCGGCCTTCACCTGACCGATCATCGTAATACTTGGTTCTATGTCGCTTAGGCGTTGCTGATAACGTTTCGCGGTGGCAGCGGTTTTTTCGTCGCTGAAATTCGCAAGCTTCTCTAGCGATGACTCCAAGTTTGTCAGCTTTTCATATAGCTGTCTAGGCGCGAAGACCCAATTTCAAGAAGTCGCGTGCTGCCTGGTGAATTGTCATCACCATTGGGTGCAAAACTGGTTTCAGCGTTCATTTTTTACTCGCGTTACCTTATATCCCTTTGCAGACCCCGCCGAAACGAACTGCATCTTGGGATTGTTCACAATACTTGAACAAACCCCCGTCAGAGGGTTAATTCCTTCTATTTAGCTCTGGTATGATGGTGAATTTGAGGCAGATGTTTGGCGAAACTGCGCAAATCGTTTGCAATTTAGGCGGCAAGCTTTTCTTCCATGCCCTTTCGCAACTGCAATAGCAGTGTAACGGCATCTGCTGCAGGCCCCTCTTCGTTTTCAAAGCTCAACAACAAGATCATTCCGGCGGTTTCAAGGATGTCTTCTTGCAGGTCAGCGAATTCGGGTTCGATAATCGCTTCGTCTTCAAATGTTTCTGCCAATTGGTCGGCTGTGGCCGCGCAATGATTTAGAACGGCTTCCGCGTCGTTTGTTTCATTGTCTGCTAAAGTCTGTGACAAGTCGCATCCACGATCAATGAGATATTGCAGCGCATC
>JGI24724J26744_10001313_pt1 | contig 17154 bp, 13 predicted proteins | sample Cruoilmetagenom7_FD_26744 | JGI IMG/M metagenome (IMG submission 26744) | reverse complement strand
ATTAGGTTATCGACCGCCCGCGCCAGAAAGCATCGTTCCGATAGACCAGAGGCCCACAATGCACTAACAATTAACCTGGACCACCCGACGGGGGCACGCCACGGTGACACACGTTTGCTCAGTTCGACAAAGCCATCAAAGGCCGTGGGCAACGGCATCAGCGCCGGTTTCTCAGCTTCCCAGATGTCTGCAATACTTCCGGGCAAACTGCCGTGCGCAGTCTCGGACCACAGCACCGTGCAGCGATCTTCCAGCCAGTTGTTCAATGCCTCAAGGTTCGGAAAGTCAGGGGCGACTTGCCACAAACGATGGCGCGCATCGCGGACGTTCTTCTCAACCTGGCCTTTCTCCCAACCCGCCGCTGGATTGCAAAACTCAGGCTCAAAGACGTAGTGGCTGGTCATGGCCAAAAAGCGTGCGTTCACATCGCGTTGTTTGCCGCGCCTGACACGATCAACAGCGGTCTTCATATTATCATAGATGCCACGGCCTGGAATGCCGCCGAACACACGGAAAGCATGCCAGCCCGCAGCCACATGGGCAGTCCAAACTGTCAGGCTCGATCACCTGTTCGATGCGTGGCAATCCCTCGGGCAGGTTGCCGCGATTGCGCTTTGGTTTGCCGTCATCAGGGGGCTGGTCCGATTTCCGCTCTTCGACCTCGGCAAGGGCGACCTCAAGATCCTCGAAGGCCAGTTGTCGGTCGTCGTCGTTCAGTTTTTCGGACTTCTTGCCATAGAGCGCATTTTGCATCTCGGCGATTAGGTGTTCCTGCCGCCTGTTGATCTCCTCCAGCACCGCCACGCGTGCAGCCTGCGCCTCGAATGCGACGCGGTATTCCGGCGGCAGAACGGACAGGTCGAGGTCTTTGGCGGTAGCGGTCATGGGCGTATTTAGGTAGTGTCGCCATCGGGCACACCAGCACCCCAATACCGCGCTCATTTATAACGATGGAGTTTCTGCCAGCCCCGCACGTTCCAAAAGAATTTCCGCACTATCATTCCAGACATTTGCACTGATAATCTCACTATTGCGGACAATGAACGCGTCCATATACCTGTTACCCTCAAAGGGAGTGCCATCTGGCCACTCGCCGTAGAGGTAGCCCGAATTATAAACGTGAACATCGCCGGAGGTTTCGTCCAGCGCAGCGTCGGTCCGTAGGAACTTCTTTTTAACCCATTTGTAGCGTTTTGCATTGAAAGCTATTGTTTCTGCAGGCGCGGTAAAGCGGCGGCCGCCGGTAAAAGTCACTTCGAAATCGTTGCTAACATATTCAGCAGCGCCTGTCGGGTCCGGAATCATTGAGCGCTCCAGATAGGCCTCAACAACTTCTTTTGCCGTTCTTACATTGTCTGACATTCTTTATTCCTCGAATAGTTTTGCTATTTTTCCAGCCTTTTCCAGTGCGAGTCCTAAAGTGATCAACTGCTGGTCTTGCTCTTTGGCGCCCACCAAACTGAGCCCGACAGGCCCACCATCGACACGACCGACGGGGATGGAAAGTTGGGGTAGCCCTCCCAAGCCCGCAATACAAAGCATTTCAAATGACCGCATTCTAAAATCATTCAATTCCCCCTCTGGCGTGCATAGAAACGGCGCGGGAGCGGGACTGGTTGGAAGAACCATAATACTTGTCGGCGCAATCATATCTCCAAGTCGCTGTTGGATTGCCAACTTCTGCGTGCTTGCGGCCTCAAAGCTGTCCCTGTCAATTTGCGAGGCGATCTCGAACCGCTCCTTCACGCCGGGGCCAAAGTCGGGAGTGTGCGAGGTTACCCAGTCTTTATGGACGTTCCAGATTTCGTAGGCTTGACAGACACGGAATGTCTCGCGCCATTGTTCCAGCCCGTCTTCGGCAACGATGACAGGCTCTATAGGGCCAACCGATGCGGCAAGTTTGGCCAGCAGCGGTGACATTGCTGCAACCGTGTCCGCACTGACACGCGCCCAAGCATCGACAGGCATCAATAGACGCGTAGGGGTCACACCAGCGGGACAATCAAATGCACGGGCTACTTTTCCCATAACCTCGGCCGAGCGGGCGAACCATCCGACCGTGTCGAACGAATGGGTAAAGGGCATCGCCCCATCCAGTGTGATCTGATCAAATGTAGTCCGCAGCCCCCAGACCCCGCAGAAAGATGCCGGAAGGCGCACCGAACCTCCCGTGTCGCTGCCCAGTCCGAAGTCGACCAATCCGGCGGCAACAGCAGCAGCCGAGCCTGAAGACGAGCCGCCCGGCACCCTACGGTGATCCTCCGAATTCATGGGCGCGCCGTAATGCGCATTCACCCCCATGAGGCTATAGGCCAACTCATCTGTGTGCGTTTTACCAACAAGCTGCGCACCTGCCCCGAGCAACATATCGATTGTCGGTGCATTTCGATCTGCGGCGTCATGGCTTCGGGCCCATTCAGGGTTACCACACCCTGCGACATGGCCCGCGACATCGAAGAGATCCTTTGCCCCAAAGGTCAGCCCGTCAAGTGGCCCCGACCCTGTGCTGTCGAGCGTAAAAATATCGGTAAAGGCGTTCGCTGTATCATCCATTTTCATGCCTCAGTTCCCGTGCAATTCAGGCAGCGCGTGGGTGAACACGGGTCTGCCGCGCTTGAATCCAAACATCGGTTGGGCCAGTTCGGCAACGGCCATTGTGGTATCTTTTGCATCAATCACCACAAGGTCAGCTGGTGCGCCTTTTTCCACACCGTAATCTTTCAGATTCAACAGTTTGGCCGAGCGAGATGACACCATGTGAAAACACTCCGACATATCCGATTTTTGCCCGATCTGCGCGACGTTCGCATAGAGGTTCGCCATCCGGATCAACGAACAATCCCCAAACGGCGTAAACGGGTTAAGCACATTATTCGTGGAGAGCGAACAGTTGACCCCTTGGGCCGCCATCAGATGCACAGGTGTAACACCGCGCGGAACGCTGAGGTTTTCGGTATGTTCGCGGTGCATCAAGAACAGATCAGTCGAAGGCAGCACCGTGACCGCGACCCCCGCATCGGCCATTCGGCGCGACAACGCCGTAAGCCTGTCAGCGGACATATTTGCGAATTTGGTTACATGCCCGACGGTCACACGCTCGCCCCACCCATATTCATCAGTCTTGCGACACACGTAATCGACATCCAACGAAGACGCGTCAGGCCCGAAATCAAGATGCATGTCGATATCGACATCAAACTCCCGCGCCATCTCGAAAATCCGGTCGATCTGGCCGTGCGGATCGCTGTCAGTGTAAGGAGCCGCGCCTACAACTGTTGCGCAATCCTTCAGACCTGCGATCATCAGTTCATCCGTACCAGGATTATTTAAAAGCCCGTCTTGAGGAAATACGCAGATCTCCACATCGATGGCCCAAGCAAAATCTGCGATGGCTTTCTTTATCCCTTCCAGCCCTCGCAGCCCGATGACAGGATCAACTTCAACGTGGGTCCGCATCCGGGTGGTGCCCTTGAGAACACATTTTCGCAGGGTTTTTGCAGCTCTTTCCGCCACGTCTTCTTCGGTGAAATTCGCTTTCAGATCAACAACCTCCGCGATTGCCTCATGGAGGCCGCCTTTCATCTTGCACCTGTCCAGAATGCAGGATTTGTCGAGGTGGATATGGGTTTCCACAAAGCCGGGCAAAACGATCCGACCATCCAGATGCAGCGCCCGTTCACCTTCCGCGAGCGTACCTGCAGCCTTCATTTCCACGATCTTGCCGCCATGAACCCCCAGATCAAACTTGGTATTTTCATCCGATGGCAGCGTTACGTTATGAAGTGTTAAGTCCATGATTTTCCCTATTCTGCAGCCAAATCAGAGCCCAAATAGGCCTGTTCAATGGAAGCATCTTTCTGCAATTGTTTCGATGTGCCCGATTTCACAACCCGACCATTTTCCAAAACATACCCTCGGTCTGCTATCGCCAACGCCAATGTCGCCATTTGGTCGACCAGCAAGATCGTCACACCCTCGTCGCGCAGATCGGCAAGGATGTCATAAAGTTCGGCAATGATCGCTGGTGCCAGGCCGAGAGACGGTTCATCAAGCAACAGGATGCGCGGATTGGCGATGAGCCCGCGTGCAATCGCCAGCATTTGCTGCTCTCCACCAGACAGGACGCCTGCGGGTGAATCAATCCGGTCCCTCAGACGTGGAAACCGGTCCAGAAGTGCATCAATCTCTGTTGTGGCGTCCATATCTGTTCGATTATAGGCCCCCATCAGAATATTTTCGCGCACAGTCATTGTCGCAAAAACCTGCCTGCCTTCGGGCACAAGCGACAATCCCATTCGTGCAATCTCATGCGTTGGTAGGGTTTCAATCCGCAAAGAGTTCAAATGAATTGCGCCCTCGACCGGCCGGTGAAGGCCGGACAGCGCACGCATCATCGTAGATTTCCCCGCACCGTTCGCCCCGAGCACAGCAACCAACGCACCGCATTTTACACGAATATCGAGATGTTCCAGAGCAGGTGCAGCCCCGTATCCAGCCGTCACGCTACTCGTACCCAGCACTTCTTTTTTACCGTCTGAGTTCCACTCATTAGACCGCGCCCGCCCCTGATAGGTGCTATCCCCCAGGTAAGCGCGCCGCACGGCGGGGTCATTCTGAACTTCAGTAGGGCCGCCCTGTTTTATGGGTTGTCCCGCATCCAGCACAATGATGTCGTCAGATATCCGCATGATCATCGACATGTCGTGTTCGACCAGAACGACGGCGATGCCAGCCTCTGCGATTTTGCTGATTAGATCGCACAGCGTTTCCTTGTCGCTGTGCATAAGACCGGCCGCAGGTTCGTCCAAAAGCAAAACTGACGGTTTGGTTGCGAGCGCGCGTGCAATTTCCACAAGTCGTTTTTCAACATGCGCCAAGTCCCCTGCCCGCCGCGCCACAGGTCCGTCATATTCGACGAAGGCCAGCAGATCATCGGCAAGCACGGCATTGCCTTCGTCTGCCGCACCGCCAAAGAACCCGCCTAAACGCCCCGCAGCGAAGGCCATCAGAATATTGTCACGAACTGTCAGGTCTTCGAACAACTGGGTAGTCTGGTAGGTACGCGCAATCCCGACACGAGCCGTTTTCCACGCAGAATTACCAGCGATATTTTGGGTCAGGATGATTTCGCCGTTATCCGGCTTATAAAACCCACTGATCATATTGAGGACAGTGGTTTTACCGGCACCGTTCGGGCCGATGACGCTCGTCACCGATCCTGCCCGCGCGGTGAAAGAGACATCTTTGGCCGCCTGAACGCCACCGAAATTGATGCCCAGACCCTTAACCGTCAAACTGTCTATTTTGGCGTCCTGAGTTTTCAAAAAGCCTAACGGGTCTGCCCCCGACGCGCGCGGCGGCGTTGGGTCTTCGACACCGAAACGATCCATGAGGCCGCCGATGATGCCCTTAGGCGCGAGCAGCAAAACGCCCAGCATAATGCCACCAAAGATAAGCAAACGGTACTCGGACAACCCTGACAGAAACTCGGGCAGCACGACAACAATCAGGCCACCTACGACGGGCCCAAACAACCGGCCCGAACCGCCCACGATCACAGCAAGCAAAAACAGGATGGATTGAAAGAAGGGGAAGGAACCGGGACTGATGAACATCTGAAGCGGTGTGAACAAGGCACCTGCCAAACCGGTTAAACAAGCGGAAACCGCGAACGAAGCCGTTTTAATCGTGAAAGGGTTTAACCCGATAGATTGTGCGGCAACCTCACTGTTTGCAACGGCACGCATAGCCATGCCCCAACGCCCCCGGGAGAGGCGCATGAAAAACAACAACGACACAGCAGCCAACAAGATGGCACTGATCGCCATCTCGGTTTCCAAGAAAATGCGGCCGCCTAGTTCGGGCGCCGGAAAGCCCATCAAGCCACCGTGCCCGCCCGTAAGGGGGCGCAATTCAATAATTGCATGTTCAACGATGAATGCAAATGCGATCGTCATCATAGCAAGATATGGGCCAGCGACCCGCAGTGCCGGCATTGCCAATAGCATCCCTGCAACTGCGCTGATCACGCCCGCCGCAAGGAAGGCGATCCTATAGTCATATCCGGCAAGCACCATGATCCCCGTGGTATACGCACCGATCGCAAAAAATCCGACATGACCGAAAGAGATCTGACCTGACAGCCCTACAAGGACATTAAGACCAACCCCAACAACCACATTCAGAGCCAGAAGCGCTATGATGAAAACCAAATAACCATTGGCATTCAGAGCAACAAGAATAGCAAGCGCCGCCAGTAGAAAAATGCTGAGGATGGATGTGGCTGGGTTCGCCAACAGCTGCGAAATTCTAAGACGCATCGGAACTTGAGCTTGTAGCCTCATGATCAAACCTTCTTAAGTTCTGCGCGGCCAAACAGGCCGTTAGGGACCGTCACAAGCACAAGGATTACAATGCTGAAGGACACAATCTGAGTGTAGCTGGAGCCCAGATACGAGGTCGTGACTGCTTCGAGCAGGCCATACAGTAACCCTGCAAGCATGACGCCCCACGCACTGCTAATCCCGCCAAGGATCGCAGCGGCAAACGCTTTGATTCCGAACACGACGCCCATTCCCGCGTAAACACTAAAAAGTGGTGCAATCAGCAGCCCGGCGGTGCCCGCAAAAACTGCCGAGATTGCGAATGACGTCGCGATAACTATTTCGGTATTGATCCCGACCAGCCTTGCCGCCTCTGGTCTTTGAACGGAGGCTAGCATTGCCTGTCCAAGACGGGTTTTTGCCGTCACCAGTGCGAGTGTCATTGCGATAAACAAACCAACGGCCGGAATAATCAGTTGTAGCGGATAGGCCCCGACCCCGAATATATCCACCGCATTCTCAGCGAGAGGCGACGGTAGATTGCGGGGCTCTTTGCCGAAGGTGAACAATATAATATTGTCCAGAACAATGCCTCCGGCCACGGTTGCCATCAACCATGCGTCAGAACCCCGCGCAGCAAAGGGACGGACCAAAAAGCGTTCGATCAAAAGGCCCAAGAGCACGCAACATACTAGGGTCGCAGGAATACCCACCCAGAACGGCCAGCCCAGTGTCACCATGAAAATATAACCCATCACGGCGCCGAACATCATCGCCGAGCCTTGGCTGAAGTTCACGGTTTTTGAGACGACATAGGTTACGTGGAATCCCAGCGCCATAAGGCCGTACATAGCGCCAAGCGCCAGCCCTGATATTATCGTTGATGCGAGCATGGTTGGTTCTCCAGATCGCGTGGCAGAAAAAACACCTGCTACGCATTCCTAGTCTCAGTTATTTGATCGGGATGATCTCACCGTTGATAAAGCGTGTGAACACATAGTCTTCTGGACCCAAAGCGTCTTGATTATCCGGCGTGAACGGTGTGCTGTACGACTTGATCAGTCCGTCATAACTTTCGATAGCATAGAACCCTTCGCGGATCGCGGGCCCTTCTAGAGAGCCCGCATTCGCAATAGCAAGTGCCGTAAGGTGCATGGCATCATAGGCGTTTGCGATACCGACCGCCGGTGTCACATCAGCTGGACCTTTGATTTCCGGGAACATGACTTTCAGTGCCTCCAGAGTCGATGCCGCCTTCTCTGAATCGTTGCCAGAGAACGTGAAGGTCTGGATCATTTCAACGTCTTTTGCGCGTACACCGGCAAGTTCGGAAAAACGTCCGCCCGCCGGCCCCCAGTGAGAGACAACAGGAACATCCCAACCCATACGCTCAAGCGATTTCATCACCTGCGCGGAGGGCCCGACGTTTGCGACCATGAACAACGTATCGGCGTCGGCTTCCTTCAATCGGGTCAGCTGAGGTACAACATCAATGTCGTTTGCCTCAACCCGCTCGATGCCCGCAGTTGGCAGCCCCACTACCTCAAGCGCCGCGGTGAGACCTTTTTCATTCCCCTCACCCCAAGGGTTATTGATCAAGATCATACCAGGATTTTTCGCGCCATGGACGTTAACTGCTCGGTCCACCAGCGCGATATCCACCATTTCGTCTACGGCAGAGACCCTAAAGACGTAGTTTTCTTCTGCGCCGTTCTGGGTAATGCCAGTGCCAGCGGCCCAGGGACCCATGAATGGAATTTCAGACTGGTTCATGTAGGGCGCAAGTGCCAGCGAGACTGGCGTTTGCAGGCCGCCAAAGATGACCACCACACCTTCACGCTGAGACAGCTCACGGGCAGCGGTCAGACCTTTACCCGGGTTACCTTCGTCATCGCGGCGGACCAGTTCAAGATGCTTACCTAAGACGCCACCGTCCTTGTTAATCTCTTCAATAGCGAGCGACATGCCGCGCGTGATGGCTTCGCCGGATTTTGACGACGGGCCGGATAGGGACGCGATTAAACCGATTTTAATTGTTTCCTGCGCGAATGCTGGCGCAGCAAACAGGGTCAAAGCTGCAATTGCAGCCCCGGCAAATGTGCGACGGCTTAAATTTTTACGTATCACTTGGCTCATAGAGACGTCCTTTCGGGTGTTTTTCATCAATATTTAGGAATGTCGTCGTCATTGGTTGCGGGATGGGTTTGACTGGTTATTCATCCATCCATGACACATGAGCCGCGACGATTTTCCAGCCCTCTGGTAGTCGTGACCAGCTGTGGCTTTGTCGACCGATCCTAGGATCAGACGGCCGTGTGAATTCAGTATTAGCTGTGGCGAAACTGTCTCCAAAGGTCGTGATAACCGTGTTGCGCAGAGTGCGCTGCAAGCCCGCCGACGGACGCGACTTGCGAAACGCCGACACCTGCTCATGCCCGTGCAAGTTCTCAGTTGCGCCGAAGCGCACAACATGGTGGCTAGACCAGAAAAGGTTATCCAATGTCGTAACATCGTTGCCGACAAGTGCGGCTTCATACAGCTCAAATGCGGCAGTTACTTCTGCGACGACTTCGGGAATATTAATTTTCATCCGGGGAAATACCTTATGGCCAATTTCTGCATGAAAGGCGTATCGTTAACTGCGTTGCAGGGATGTTATTGCTTAACACTGGTGAAATTTCGGATGGCTTCTTGCAATCGACGCAGGGTAAAATCGACCGACGCAAAGCCGAAAGATTAAGAATAAGTCATCAAAAATTGAATACGCCCAATATTCATGCAAAAAGAACACTTCCGGTAAGGAAGCTGCGTGAACTTCAAGCTAGCCGCCATAATTCATGAAGCTTCAGTTTTCGGTGCTGGCAAGTTTTTTCCCGCCCCCTCGGTCTCTGAAGAATAGCCGGTGTCTGCGTCCGGCTTTGCAGTCCGGACGGCTGCTTGTTCTTGGTCATGTGGGTTGGGGTTTCAGGGCTTGCGGGGCGCTTGGCGTCAGGCTGCTTCTGGTGGCGCGAGGGCATTGAAGAGGAAGCGTAATAGCCCTTGCCGGGGACAGGACGCCGGCAGCGTCACGATGATGCGGGTCTTCTTCTCGACGATGGTGGCAGCGAGCTTGACGAGGTGCAGGCGCAGCGTGTCGAACTGGGCGCGGCGCCACGAGGAACGCTTCGGGCAAGCCGCGCGAAGGGTCCACCAGATCCAGTAGGCGCAGCCATGCAGCATCAGGCGCATCTGGTTGGCGTTGGCTTTTGAGCACGACGTCCGGTCGGCCGCGAGATGGGCCTTCCACGCCTTGATGTGGTTCTCGGCCTGGCCTCGGGCGGAGTAGATTTTTTCATAAAGATGCTTGCCACGGCCACCCATCAGATTGGTGACGATGTAGCGTGTGTCCCGTCCCTTGGGGCTGACCTCGACCCGGGCAATCACCCGGCGGGGTTTTGACCAGGACCGGGCAGCGTAGGAGAAGGTTTTGAAGCGGCGCAGCTTCTGGCCTGGATTGCGGGTGTATCGCGCCGCGGTTGACGCCTCCAGAGGCAGGATGTTCTCCGCCAGACGACGGTTCTTGGAGAGACCGAAGACATAGCGCAGCCCGAGCCTGTCACACAGATCCAGAACCTGTGGCGTGCAATAGTGACTGTCGGCGCGCAGCAGAATCTCTGTCTTGGGCCAATGCCTGCGGATCTGGCGGATCAATCGGCGAATGTGGGCTGCACTCTCTGCGCCCTTGGGGCGCCGGGCCGGGCGCAATAACGCCCCGACGAGCCGACCGTCCCCGTCGAAGACGACGATGGGCTGGAAGCCATATTCGTCATAGAAGGCGTTGAACAGGCGAAGTTGCTGAGTGCCGTGGACCGCATCAAATGTGTCATCGATGTCGAGCACGATCCGGCCCGGTGCGCACGGGATTGACCGGCAGTAGAACCGGACCATCTCTGCGCTCATCCGGATCAGGGCGCGTGCATCAGGCTGATTTTCCATACGTGAGATCGTGGGCTGCGAGCATAGGGCCGCGCCGGTTTCGGGACCACGCTCAAGCGCGATCTTGAAGCTGGGGTCATGCCGCAAGCTGTCAGCGTCATTGCCATCTTCATATCCCGCGGCAATCATCATGATACGGAAGCGGATGATGTCGTCCAGGCAGTGTTGAACCTTGGCCGGATCACGCGGGTCCACCATGCACGAAGCAAGACACTGTGCCAGACCGGCCTGGCGCTCGATCTCGCGCAGCAGGCTCAGTCCGGCGTCTGAGCTCATTTACGCGCCATTAAATCCAAGCAGGATCGGCTTGCCATTCACGGGTGACAAACAGGGGTGAGAGAGTGTAGAAATATCCATGGTGAGGGCTGGTTTCCTGAAAACTGAGTTTTAGGCTTCAACACCCCAAAAATACAGCTTTTCAAAAGGTTATGCTACCCTCACCACACCTCATGAATATTTCGGGCTAGATAGCTTCTGTCCATGTTTTATTAGAGAATATTTCGACCGCTTCGCCATTCGTTGATACATCCCGGATTCTTCAGTTTTGAACCACGAAGCGCCCCCAGTCAAAAAGTATACAATCAGATCTCAAGGCAAATAATTGGATACATTATTGCATTCATTTCTATACTTTATATTACTGCTCGGAACGGCTCCTCCGCCTTCTTCGAAATGCCCGCGAGGGCATCCGGCACTCCCGGGCAGGCCTCCTATAAAAGATCGGACATATTATGTTGAAATCAGCCTTGGGTTTGCATGGCGGCATGAGCGCCCCACACCGCGCGGCGGCGCTTGCCGGTCGTGACATCATTGCGAGCGGGGGGACAGCCATCGAAGCAATGGTCGCTGCCGCCGCGACAATCGCCGTGGTCTACCCGCATATGAACGGGATCGGCGGAGACGGGTTCTGGATCATCCAAAAGCCGGGCGAGCCCCCCATTGGCATTTCCGCCTGCGGGGCCGCCGCGGCTTTGGCCACACCTGAATTCTACAATTCCAGAGGGTACGGGACGGCCCTCCCAACCCGTGGTGGCCACGCCGCATTGACCGTCCCGGGGACAATCAGTGGCTGGGACATGGCATTATCGATGGTCCCGGTCTCTCGCCGTTTGCCGCTGGACCGCCTCTTGCGAGATGCCATTGCGCACGCCAAAGGCGGCATTGCAGTGACCGGCAATCAGGCGAACTGCATGGCCGACAAACTTGCAGGGCTAAAGGACGTACCCGGTTTCGCCGAAACATACCTCGTGGCTGGCGCCCCGCCTCGCACGGGCCAAAAGCTTGTCCAAAAAGCGCTCGGCCAAACACTCGAGCATATGGCGGAGCTTGGTCTGAGGAGTTTCTATGAGGGTAGCCTCGCCCAAACACACGCCGCCTATCTCGAAGCAAACGACAGCCCGCTGCGAGCTGCAGATTTTGCTGGTTATTCAGCTGAGCAAGTCACCCCGCTATCCCTTAAGACGTCGCACGGTGAACTCTTTAATATGACTGCTCCCACACAGGGCGTCGCCTCATTGATGATCCTCGGCCTATTTGACCGCCTTAAATATTCGCAAGCCGAAGGATTTGACCACATTCACGGATTAGTCGAGGCCACAAAGCAGGCCTTTATTCGACGTAATGCCGAATTGGGTGATCCAGATTATATGGCAATCAACGCCCAAGAATGGCTAGAGGCGCGCCAACTGGACACAATGGCCGCGCACATCAACCCCACCAAAGCCCTGCAATGGCCTTATGAGCCAGCACAAGGTGACACTATATGGATGGGCGCCTGCGACGCCGACGGAATTGTGGTGAGCTTTATTCAAAGTGTCTATTGGGAGTTCGGATCAGGGTTAACCTGCCCACAAACGGGCGTCTTTTTCCAGAACCGCGGTGCAGGCTTTTCACTTGCAGCGGGGCCCAATCAGGTTGGACCCGGTCGCAAGCCATTCCATACCCTCAACCCCGCGCTTGCGGTCCTCAACGACGGGCGTGTAATGGCATACGGCACCATGGGCGGCGAAGGTCAGCCACAGACCCAAGCCGCCATATTTTCTCGTTACGTTCAGTTTGGGATGGATTTACAAGCCTCAATAACTGCACCGAGGTGGCTGTTGGGCAAAACTTGGGGAGACGAAAGCACATCGCTGAAGTTGGAAAGCCGTTTTGACGCCAAATTGATCGATGACCTAAAAAAAGCGGGACATGACACGGAATTATTGCCTGAATTCAGCGATTTGACCGGCCATGCAGGCGCAGTTGTTTTACATCCTGGCGGGCTGGTTGAAACCGCAACAGATCCGCGCGCCGATGGGGCCGCATTGAGTTTCTAAAACCATGTAAGCTTAACTGCACTGTAGCCGCTACGCTTTCCCCGCAAAATGGTCGCTGTGCAAACATCTTCTGCGTGGCGTGGAAGCCGTCGTTAAACACGTGTCTTCTGTGCTTGCCGCCCGTCGTGCAATCAGATTTTGACCTGCGTCGATATTGACCGTTCCACTTTGGCGTTCTGGGTCGGCAAAGCCGCCTATGAGCTGAAGCCCGTTGTAAGCGGCGGAGCAATACTCGGCTACCCTGTTACGCCACGCGAATGGTTCTTGGTGCCATTGTTCGCCATTGACGAGGCGGTGGAACGTATTAGGGATGGGTCAATTAAGAGCGCAAGCTATAATTTTCAGACTGCATCCTTCGAATAATCCCAAGAAGATTATATGCTTTGCAAATGGCTTTGGGGGTATGGATGGGGGTGCGTCGAGTTTTGTTTGTATTTATTACATTTAATAACAAATGCTTAACCTGTGAGTGCGGGTTCCTCTTGGCACCATTTTTTCCGCACAAGGCTGGTACGGAACCTCACAACATTCCCTAGAAAAATGGCGATCTTCCGACTTGGCACGAGATCCTGCTTGTCAGCAAGGAGTGTGCGGGAATAGGAAAAATCGTCCAGGGAACTATACGTCGCGCTGCACCAATTCGGGTATTCACGGCAAGCCGCGGCGAATTAGTTCACATAGCCCCAGTAGCTCAGTCGGTAAAGCACCTGTTTCGTAAATAGGTGGCCGGCGGTTCGAGACCGTCCTGGCACCATCTAGACCACGGCGCGTCCCCCTTAACCTGATTGATTCTTTCCTCACGCGTCGGACATGCGCGACAAGGGTTTGAAAACGATTCACAATATCTTTTTGAATCTGATCGATTTTTCTGATTCAATGGTTGTTTAAGAGGGGAATACATGACCGTTTGCGTGGCATTGAAGGTGCATGACTGCATAGTCTTCACGGCGGACAGCGCAACATCGCTGACCGGAACGGATGTCCATGGGGATCAACTCGTGGTTAACATCTACGACCATGCGAACAAGGTTTTTAATCTCCACAAGAAGTTGCCTATAGCCGCGATGACTGCTGGCCTTGGGAACTTCGGTGCATGCTCGATTTCGACGATATCAAAAGACCTTCGTGCCTTGTTCATGAACGGCGACCCCGGCTACCAGCTTGGGGACAGCTATACGATTGAGGAAGTCGCGGTAAAAACACGCAAGTATCTCTTTGATGAAAGATTCTCGAAGCTGGATGAGAAGCCGACGGGCACGTTTCAGTATTGGGTCGGCGGTTACTCTGCAAACCAAGACCTTGGAGAGATCTGGAAAATCCAGATCCACGAAGGCGAATGCCCAGACCCTATTTGTGAAGCGCCAAGAGACGCGCCGAGCATGATCAGTTGGGGTGGGCAAACGGAAGCGATCAACCGCTTACTTCTAGGTTACGGTCAAGGATTACCCGAAGCTCTGCTTTCAGTCGGTTTACCTTCCGATCAGTTGGACGCGTGCATGAGACACGTTGCCGCGCGAACGCAGGCAGGTCTTGCCAATCCAGCTATGCCAACGCGAGACGCAATCGACCTCGCTATGTTTTTGGCGGACACACAAAAACAGTTCGTTCGCTTTTCGATTGGCTCAAACACAGTTGGTGGCGAACTGGACGTCGCAACTGTAACCAAACACGAAGGATTCAAGTGGATAAAGCGGAAGCACTATTACAACCGCGATCTCAACCCTCTGGAGACTGATCATGCCTAAGCCAGCCCCGCAAGAACTTCTCTATGACCCGATGCCTCGACCTGACGTGAAATTGCCGCCGATCAGTGAACCGAAATCGCTTCGTGAGGATGCGCGCAAGCTGATCGAGGATGACAAGAAGGAAGAAGCCACCGATTTCCTCTCGAATCTCGTTTTTCAATGAACCGAAGCCGGTAGATGTTTGATACGATTTTTGGCTACACCGAGCCCTGAGCCTGTAAATTCTCGAAACATTCTCAAAAATACCTAATATCTTGATGATGTTTATAAAAAGCGCGAGTTGAGCACCCATTACGAATTACGTGCTCTACCAGCTGAGCGACTGCGGCTCTGCGATCTGGCGCTATCATACTCTGCGAAAAACGGGGAAGCTATTTTTCGGGCTTTTCCTCTTCGTCCTCTTCGACAATCTCGGCGTCCAGCACGGTATCGTCGTCTTCTTCGGGCGTATCGGGCTCTTGGTCGTCAAGGGCCCCCACGATCAGCGGCAACATTTCAAGCCCGGTGGGCGTTGTCATCATCGTATTGGGCGGCGCGGTCCAGCTCAGGGTGTCNAACGAGTGACAATTTTCACAGGCAGGCACCCATTCGGCNTGGATNTGATGGCATTTGTCGCAAACCCATTGCGGCCCGCGTGGCGCCGAAAGGGCGCGCGCCAGCCAGCCTTTGACAACCGCATCCGGGGCGCCTTCGCCACGCTCGATCGCCGCCATGATGGTCAGTGCGCGGGCATCGGGCTCAACCTCGGCCAGATCGCCAAGCGCGCGACGCGCACCGGGGAAATCCTCGGCGGCGATGTTAAGTTCTGCCTTGAGAAGCATGGTTTCGCGATTTTCGGGATGCACCTTGAGCAGCTTGCCAAACCGCTTCAGTCGCTGTTGCGGGGTCTCATCAGGCTCGATCGCGGCAAAGGCCGCCGCAAGGTCAGGATGCGGATGCACAACCCAGGCCTTGTTCAGCACACGGAGCGCATGGCGTTTGTTGCCCTGCTCGATATAGCCACGCGCCGCCAGAACCGCCGCCGGGATAAGGTCTGGCGAGAGCTTGTTGGCCTCGATCGCGGCCTCGCGCGCCTCTATGCTCTTGCCCTCGTCAAGCACATCGCGCGCCTCGGACAGGGCAAGAACCGCGTCCCGGCGTTTATGTACATCGCGCGGCAGGCTGCCATATTTCAGCTTGGCATTCAGGGTCTCGCGCGCGCCCTTCCAATCGGATTTCTGGGCCTGCAATTCCAGCAGCGTATCCTGCACCTCCGCGTGGCGGGGTTTAAGCGAAAAGGCGGTCTGTGCAAGCTTGAGGGCGGTCTCGGTGTCGCCCTCGGCAAGCTTTTGGCGCAGGATGCCACGCACCCCGACAAAGCGGGTTTTGTCATTTTGCAACAACCGCTTGTAGACTTCTTCGGCCTTGCGGCGATCGCCTGACATTTCGGCGGCCTGTGCGGTTATCAGGTTGGTCAGCGCAGGTTTTCTCAGGTATTTCTCGGCGCGCGCGGCTTTGCTCATGGCGACATCGCCCTCACCCGAGGCAAGCGCAAGCAGCCCCTCGGACAACGCACGATAGCCTTTTTCCTNGCGGTTGCGGTCAAAATGTCGCGACAAGGCGGTTTCATCGCCGTTGATGAATTTCAGAACCGCAACAAGNATGCCCGCCAGCTTCATGAAAAGCCAGATCGTCAGCACCAGAATCACCAGCGCCATCACCGCCTTGAGTGGTGTCAGGTTGATCTCGAACCCGGCCATCACGATGCGTACACCGCCGTCAAGCTCCAGAAGATAACTTGCCCCAAGGGTCGCGGCGGCGACAAGCGCGATGAAAACTACAATCTTGATAATCGACCAAAGCATGACGCCCGCCTTTTCTAACTTAATTCAATGTATCGGCCAGCGCCTCGGCGGCGGCAACGGCCTCTTTGCGGCGCGTGACTTGTGCGGCCCAATCACTCAGCTTGTTTTGTGCCACATCGGGCAGGAGTTCGATTTCGGCCAGGGCATCGCTTAGCCGCCCGTCACCAACAGCCGCCTCGATCCGCGACAGTACCGCGTCGGGGTCATCCCCCTCGCGCGGCAAAAGAGACCGCACGCCAAGTTGATTTTTAAAGAAGCTGCCGATGCCCGCTGTGCCCTGACCGCTTTCTACCCGCGCCGCCGTCAGGGCGGAGCGCGCCGCCGCAGGAAAGCGCTCGATCAGGGCGGGCAGTGTCGGCACGCCGGTGTCGGCCACATCGGCAAGCGCGTCGGGCACTTCGGCGCCGGTGCCCCGCAGATCGGCCAGTGCCGGGGCGAAATCGCTACCGGTATCAAGCGCGGTCAGAATGCGCGTCATTGCCGCCCGGCGCAACGTCGCGATTGCACCTTGCTGCGCGGCAGATTCCCGCGCCAGCGCTTCGGCGCTCAGCGCTTCAATCTCTGTACTTTGCGCCTCAATCGCTCTGCGCAATTCCTCAAGCTCGGCGGCCGGGGCGCCACCGCCAGACGGGGCAAGCGGGCGGCTTTCAAGGGCACTTATCCGCTCTTCAAGCCCCGAAATCTGGCCGGTCAGCGCGGTCAGCGTTTCACCAAGTCCGTTGATTTCGTCAGCGCGATCAGGCGGCACGGTCAGCCCGTCAATTTGCGCATTGAGGGCGTTGATCCGCTGATCCTGCGCGCCAAGCCCCTGTTCAATTCGCGTCTCAAGCGCGCTATCGCCGTTTTCAAACCAGGCCTGTGGCAGCACATAGGGTGCAGCCAGAGCCCCGGCACCCGCCGCGACGATCCCGCCAAGAACCATCGACCAGAACCCGCCCTCTCGCACCAC
>JGI24724J26744_10001309_pt1 | contig 17192 bp, 14 predicted proteins | sample Cruoilmetagenom7_FD_26744 | JGI IMG/M metagenome (IMG submission 26744) | reverse complement strand
GTTGAGGAATTCTTCCCGCCCGACTTCTCTGCTTTTTCCCTTAAATCCGCCGGCATCCAGACACCGGGAGCCCGCAGGGAGATGAAAATTCATGGCCTTGCTGTGACAGTAGTCAAAGAAGTTGACAAAGCCGAAGGAACCCCCGCAGATGGCAACCGGAACACCTTCAGTTTCTGAACTGCGCAGCGCATCAATCAGCGCCTGGACATCGAAACCTGTTTCTTCAACCAGGAACCGGCTTTGAGGCAGCCCGAAATAGTCCATCAATCGATTCATGCCATACACCATGACCATATNGGGGGCCTTTTCAGGGGGAGGTGCGAGGACCAGTATAACGGCCCTGATGTTATCGGGGAAAAGCATTGATGAAGCCGCTGTCTTGATGGTGGCATCCATCAACCTGAGCCCTCCCTCATCGTAATGCACCTTGCCCTGCTCCCTGAGGTTGCTCGTGCCGCTGGTCATGAAAAGGCGTGCGCTCCTGGAGGGAAGCAGTGAGAATTCGGCTTCTTTAAAGACATCTGTAGGGAGTGGAGGTATTTGATCCCATGATGATATTTCCTGCGGGGTGATGTCACGTCTCCGGCAGTAACGCCGGTATAGAGGGATATGGTTGAACTGGAGTTCAAAGGCGCGCAGGGCCAGGTTGTTGAATGTATCGTTGTCCTGGTGGTCGACCCCCTTTTGAATGAAAGTGAGGATATCTTTGTCCAGTTGTGTTAATGCCTGAGTTAGTTCATTCACGATGGAAGTCCCCTAGGAGGTTGTCCGAGAATAGCAATTTTTTCCAAAATCAAGGAATGCCCGAAAAAATTACCACAGGCATATAGTTGATATTCCGAGGATAATTTTTTCGGGTATGACGAAGAGTTTGGGGAAAAGGGCATTCTCGGACAGCCTCCTAATGCAAGCCCCTGATGAAGTCTTCCACCGCACCGACACCATCTTCTTCCACAATACGGATAGTCTGTGTCCCGATGACGGCGATATCCGCTTTCCCTTTCAGAAAATCAACATCCTCCTTCTGCTTGACGCCGAATCCTACCGCCAGAGGGAGGCCTGTTGCCTCGCGACATCGGGAAAGATAGGCCCCCAGTTCTTTTGAAAAGCTTGTATCCTGACCCGTAACCCCCTTTCTGGCAACGCAGTATACAAACCCCTTTGCAGAGGAAGACAGGTATTTCATGCGCTCAAGAGATGTGGCGGGAGAAAAGATAAGGATCGGGGCAAGACCTTGTTTTTCCATGGCCTTTAAATAGATAGCGCCTTCTTCCGGCGGAAGATCGGGGATAATGGCGCCTTTCAATTGTCTGTCTGCCATTTCAGCGACAAAACGGTCCGTACCGTACTTGAAAAGTATATTATAGTAGGTCATGATCAGAAAAGGAATATCAAAGATCTCAGCAACCCTTTTGGCAAGGTCAAGGGATTCCCGGACGGTTGCGCCTTCTGCAAGGGTCTTCTGATTTGCACGAAGGATTACCGGGCCATCGGCAATGGGATCGGAAAAAGGGATTTGCAGCTCCATCAGATCAACGCCTGCCGACACCATTGCCTCGATGATTTTGAAGGAGTCTTCAAAAGAAGGGTATCCAAGGACCAAATGGGTCATCAGCAGGATGTCTTTTTCTTTCATTCTGGTTCGAAGGTACGACTCAAGCACGATATTCCTCCGCCTTTTTCTGTATAAATTTCATCCATTCCGGGTCTGCGAAAGCATCGGCAATGGTAAAAATATCCTTATCGCCCCTTCCCGACTGGTTAATGAGGACAATGTCTTCACCAGATAACCTGGGCGCCTCTTTGAATGCCTGGGCAAATGCGTGGGCTGATTCAAGGGCAGGTATCAGTCCCTCTTTCCTGATTGTCAGGGCTGTGGCATCCAGCACTTCCCGGTCGGTTGTCGCCTCAAACCGTACGCGGCCTTCTTCCCTGAGCGAGGCAAGGATCGGAGAAACGCCGACATAGTCCAATCCTGCTGCGACGCTGTGGGTTTCTTTCATCTGGCCGTCACTGTTTTGCAGAAAGCATGTCTTGTAACCCTGGGCCACTCCAACGGTCCCATCCTTTGAGGCAAGCCGGGAGGCATGACGGCCTGTCTCCAGTCCCTCGCCCCCTGCCTCTACACCGACAAGCTCTACCGGATCATCAAAAAACCCGCTGAAGATCCCCAGGGCATTGGAACCGCCTCCCACGCAGGCGTAAACGCGTGAGGGAAGCTGTCCTTCGGTCTCCAGGACCTGCCTGCGTGCTTCTTTTCCAATGATAGACTGAAGATAAGAGACCATCTCAGGAAAGGGGTGAGGGCCGCAGGCCGTGCCCAGGACATAATGGGTGTCATCCATATTGGTTACCCAGTCACGGAATGCCTCATTAATGGCATCTTTTAATATCCGGGTTCCCTCTTTTACAGGAATCACCTCGGCGCCGAGACGTTCCATCCAGAACACATTGGGCCGTTGTCTCCAGACATCCACTTCACCCATATAAATTGTACATTTGAACCCGAATCGGGCTGCCATGGTGGCCGTTGCCACACCATGCTGGCCGGCGCCGGTCTCTGCAATGACGCGGGTTTTCCCCATCCTTTTTACCAGCAGCCCCTGACCCATCACATTGTTTGCCTTGTGGGCCCCGGTATGATTCAGGTCTTCCCGCTTGACGTAGATGCGTGCGCCGCCAAAATGCCTTGTGAGGTTCCCGGCAAAGGTGACAGGCGTGGGCCTGCAGGAATAGGTGGACATAACGTGCTCATATTCCTGCCAGAACGAGGGGTCCTGTTTTGCGTTCTCAAACGCTTTAACGAGTTCGTCAAAGGTGGCGACAAGGATCTCAGGCAAAAATGCCCCCCCGAATTGTCCGTAATAACGTCGGTTAATCAACAGTAGAGCCTCCGGTATTCGAAATCTGGGTTATGACTTCCATCAGTTGTTCCATCAAGTTGTGGTCTTTTATGCCGGGGCTTTTCTCTACACCGCTGTTCACATCTACGGCATAAGGTTTTACGGTTGAAACCGCTTCCCCTATATTTGACGGGCTCAGCCCGCCGGATAAAATAACCGGCACCCCCGGTACCCTGCCTTTTACTGCCAGGTCCCAGTCAAATGTCTTTCCTGTGCCGCCTCTCTTTTCATTTGAGTAGGTGTCAAAGAGAAGCGCCCGAACCTTTCCGTAATATGGCTTGATCTGTTCAAGGCTCGATTCGTCCTTTAGCTGGAACGCCTTTATTGCACGCGGCATAAATTCTCCGCAAATTTCAGGGGTCTCATCTCCGTGAAACTGAATCATATCGAGCCCGCAAAACGCAGCTATCTGCTGAATCTTTTCAGGGGCCTCATTAACAAAAACCCCCACTGACACTATAAAGGGCGGGAGTGAACCGATAATGGTGCGTGCCTTTTCAGGTTCAATCTGCCTGGGGCTTTTTGCAAAGATGAAACCAAGGGCGTCAACGCCCAGTTCCACTGCCGCAGAGGCGTCCTGTTGATTAGTAATACCGCAGAGTTTGAGTTTCATTGCCGGTTCCTGGATGCTGGATACTGGTTATTGATCACTCAATGCCATTAAATTAAGGAGTTAACAATTTATTTCCCAGGACATTCAGTCAGTCAGGGTTAATTAAAACCGAATATCGAATATCGAACAAGGAATCTCGAATGATGAAGGAAGGAATTTTTATCAATTAAATAAAAGAAACAGAGCGAAGCGATTCCATGCTTCGTCATTCGTCGTTCGTTATTCGATATTCTGCGGTTTAAAATATTTTCCGCATGGTGGCAATCCCGGCTACTTGATCTTATTGAGAATCCTTAATTTAGCGGCGTTGACTGATCACTGGTTACTGACCGCTGATCACTATTCCCTTTCGGCCTTAACCAGTTCCTTCACTTTATCTGCAGGATTATCGCTTTTCATGATCGATGTCCCCACAAGCACGGCCTGAACNCCGCACCTTTTGACCAGGCCGATGTCTTCAGCTGTAAAGATCCCGCTTTCACTGACAACAACATGATTGTCCGGTACCAGAGGGGCAATCTCAAGAGTTGTCTTGATGTCCACTTCAAAAGTGTCCAGATTCCTGTTGTTAATTCCTATAATCTCAGCACCACTGTCGATGGCCGTTTCCAGATCTGCCGTGTCATGGACTTCAGTGAGCACGGCCAGTCCTGATTCCCTGGCTGCTGCAAGCAGATCCTTCAGCTGCTGCCCGGATAGAATTCGCACAATCAGCAGGATGGCATCGGCCCCGAAAAGAAGAGACTCCCGCACCTGGATCTCATGGATAATAAAATCCTTCCTGAGTATGGGGAGCGTAACCGCCTTTTTAAGCGGTGTTAGATTTTGCAGGTTTCCACCAAAGAACTTTTCGTCAGTGAGAAGTGATATGGCCGCCGCACCTGCCTCATCATACATCCTGCCGATCAAAAGCGGATCAGATTTTTCGCGAATGACCCCGGCAGAAGGTGACGCGAACTTGATTTCGGCAATCAGATCCGTCCTTCCTGGGGTTGAAAGGGCACCTTTAAAGTCACGGATTTCAAGCCCTTCGGCCTGACTCTCATCAGGAAGGCCTTTCTTTTTCAGGCGCTCAACTTCCCGTTGTTTCTCATCAAGAATCTCAACCAATCGTGAATGCACTTGAGAATCCTTTAGATTACTGCCCTATGGTAGCACAACTTTGCGTAAAACGGACCAACTCATTCAGCTTCTCTTTTGCCCTTCCTGAGTCAATGGAATTTTTTGCCCTTTGGATCCCTGTTTCAATATCAGGGGCAAGTCCTGCCGCCGCAAAGGCAGCGCCGCCATTAAAAAGAACCATATCCCTTTTCGGGCCTTTGTCCCCTTCCATAATTTTTCGAATAATCTCAGCATTTTCTTGGGCGTTCCCTCCTTTTATGGAATCAATACTCGCCCTGGCAAAACCATAGTCTTCAGGTGTTATATCGAAGGTCCGGACACCCCCGTCTTTCAGTTGAGACACTCGGGTGGGGCTCGTGATACTGATTTCGTCAAATGTCCCTTCCCCACAAACCACAAATGCTTCAGTCGTTCCAAGTTTTCCCAGCACCCGGGCAATCTTTTCAGTAAGTCCGGGATCATAGACTCCCAGAACCTGTGCGGTTGCGCCTGCGGGGTTTGTCAGAGGCCCAAGGACGTTAAAGATGGTCCGGAGCCCGATCTCCTGTCTCGGGCCTGCGGCATATTTCATGGCCCCGTGAAAAAGGGGTGCAAAAAGAAACCCAATGCCCACTTCCCGGATGCACCTTTCTACATCGCTCTTGGCAATATCCAGTTTCACGCCAAGTGTTTCGAGCACATCTGCGCTTCCACATTGGCTGGAAACAGCCCGGTTTCCATGCTTTGCCACCCGAATCCCGCCGCCTGCCGCCACAAAGGCAGTTGCAGTGGAGACATTAAAAGTGTTGGTCCCGTCTCCACCTGTGCCGCACGTGTCCAGGATGGTTTCATCTTCTATATTGATGTCGTCCCTATCAATATTTACTAGATGATTCTTTATATCTATCTTTGTCGCCTTGGTTCTCATGACCCTGGCAGCACCGGTAATTTCCTCCACGGTCTCTCCCTTCATTCTCAGGGCCGTTATAAAGGCCCCAATCTGGGCAGGGGTTGCTTTACCAGTCATGATTTCGTCCATGGTTTGTTCCATTTCTGATTGCGTGAGGTCCTCTCCCATCACTACTTTGGCCACTGATTCCTTGATCATTGCAGATTGCCTCCCTTTGAGAGAAACTGCTTCATGAGTTCTGGTCCGTCTTTTGTCAAGATAGATTCAGGATGAAACTGAACCCCTTCCACGTTGTATTTTCGATGCCTTATGCCCATAATCTCCCCCTCTTCGGTCCAGGCGCTTATCTCAAGGCTATCCGGAAGGGAATGTCTCTCAACCATAAGAGAATGGTAACGGATAGCCTCAAAGGGGTTGGGTAACCCTTGAAAGATGGTGCGATCATCGTGAAAGACAAACGAACTCTTGCCGTGCATGATTCGGTCTGCCCTGANGATATTCCCACCAAATGCAGCGGCAATGGACTGGTGGCCAAGGCAGACTCCCATGANAGGAATTTTTGATGCAAAATGGCGAATTGCCTCAACAGAAATTCCGGCCTCCTTTGGCGTACATGGACCCGGAGAAACAACAAGTTCTGAAGGCCCCAGATTCGCTATGCCTACCAGAGCTATTTTGTCATTACGAAAAACCCTGACCTCGTGATTCATTTTTTCAATCATCTGGACCAGGTTGTATGTAAAGGAGTCGTAGTTGTCAATAAGGACAATCATTATGCTTTTACCCTTTCAATGGCCCTGAACATGGCGCCACCTTTTCGTAAGGTTTCCTGGTATTCCTCCTCAGGGGATGAGTCCGCCACGATGCCCGCTCCCACCTGGATGGAGAGCTGGTTCTTGATAACAGCAATGGTGCGGATCGTGATGCAGAAATCCATGTTGCCGTTAAAGGCGAAATAGCCCACTGCCCCTGCATAAGGCCCCCTGGCCGTGGGTTCCAGTTCGCTGATAATTTCCATGGCCCTTATCTTAGGCGCCCCGGAAACTGTCCCGGCAGGAAAGGCAGACATAAACAGGTCATAACTGTCCCTGTCCGGTTTCAATGTCCCTTCTACCGATGAAACAATGTGCATTACGTGGGAGTACCGTTCCACGACCATGAGATCAGGTACGGTGACAGAGCCTGCAACCGCGACCTTTCCCACATCATTTCTCCCCAGGTCAACCAGCATGATGTGTTCTGCCCGTTCCTTGGGGTCGGATATGAGATCTTCTTCAAGGCCCAGGTCTGCCTCCTGGGTGTTACCCCTTGGCCTTGTGCCTGCGATGGGCCTGAGGTCAATCTTTCGGTCGGTCAGTCGGACCAGGATTTCAGGTGATGCGCCGATCAGTTTTATTTCCCCGAAATTAAGGTAAAACATATAGGGGGACGGATTGACACTCCGCAGATTTCGATAAAGGAGAAAGTCTTCACCGGAGAGTTCGCCTGAAAATCGTTGGGAGAGCACAACCTGAATAATATCCCCGGCAACAATATAGTCNTTCGCTTTTCGCACCACTGCTTCAAATTCCTCTTTCTTGAAGTTTGGCTGAAGCTCAGACAGGGAAAAGTCGTCACTTTTTGAGTAAACGGGAAGCGGCCTGCCAAGTTCCTCCTTCATCTCCTCGATTTCCTGACATGCCTGTGAATAGACTTCTTCCATGTCTTTTCCGTTCCGCAAAAGGGCGAAGGCCACCACCGTCATTCTGTGTTTAAAATGGTCAAAGACAATAAGCCGTTGCGAGGCTGCGAAAAGGCACTCCGGCACGTCCTTGTCTTCAGGGTCAACCCCCGGGAGATATTCCCATTTTCTGACAAGATCAAAATTGAAATAGCCCACCAGCCCACCCTGAAACGGTGCAAGATCATCCGAGGTCACAGGTGTAAACCTGCGGCTTAAATCTCTTAAGACAAAGAGAGGGTTTTCCACGTCTTTTAATATCGTTGTTTCCCCCTCTTCCTCTATCTCTACCTCCCTGCCTCTTGACATGACGACGACATAGGGTTTGTAGCCGATAAAACTGTAGCGCCCCCATCTTTCGCCACCCTCGGCGCTTTCCAGGAGATATGAAAAACGCTTATCCCGGATCTTCAGATAGGCTGAAACCGGCGTCTCAACGTCAGCAAGGAATTCTTGATATACAGGGATAATATCTCCCTGCTCTGCCATCTGCTTGAATTCAGAAAAAGAAGGTTTTGTCTTCAACGCCTGCCTCCAATAAAGAATGAATAGAAATAATCAGTCAGCCTTTAAGATACCGGGACCGGGAAATTACTGCATTGTGGTTTTCGTATCTTACCAGCTACCTGAATCCCTGCAACAAAAAAGGCCGTGGGTTGATGTCCCACAGCCTTTTTAAGATTGAATTAATAAAACCGTGGGTTCATCCAGGAGATGCCCACGGTTTATTTGCCGTTTTTGTCTGTTATGGTGGGCCCATCTCCTAAAAAGAGNTGTGCCACCACCAGTTGATACATGGAATTGAATCTTTATATGTATTTTCAAAACACATGATAACTATAATAGCCCTGACCGAATTAAATGTCAAGAGAAAACCTTCTTNACGTTTTTTTCTTATCCAGCACTTTCCGAACGGTGTTTGCCAAGTCCCGTATTTCAAGAGGCTTCATGGCGAATTCTTTAATCCCCAGCTCTCTTGACCGTTTCTCAGTGAGTCCTTCGCTGTATCCTGTGCAAAGGATGATCGGAAGATCCGGACGGATATTCATAAGTTCTTTCGCAAGCATTTCTCCTGTCATCATGGGCATTCCCATATCAGTAATAACCAGGTCGAAATTGTCCGGATCGGCACGATACGTTTCCAGGGCTTCAACGGGGTTTATGCTGGCGGTGACCTCGTAACCAAGCAATTCAAGAATTTTTTTCCCCGAAACAGTAATTTCTTCCTCATCATCGACGAAAAGGATTCTCTCGATCCCCCTGGGAAAGGATTTCAATGCCTTAGCAGCAGGTTTAGCTTCAGCTTGAATCATTGGGAGATAAACGTGGAAGGTTGAGCCTTTTCCGGGTTTGCTGTATACTCGAATTGTCCCTCCGTGATTTTTTACAATTCCGTGAACCACGGCCAGTCCCATGCCGGTACCCGTTCCTTTTTCCTTGGTCGTAAAATAAGGATCGAAAATTCGCTTAACCGTCACATCATTCATGCCGCACCCTGTATCAGATACGCACAGATCCAAATAAAGTCCGGGTTTGAGTTCGGCCAGGGCAGTATCACTATTCCTGTTTTCTTCCACACGGCTCAGGGACACTTCCAGTAAACCACCTTCCTCACCCATGGCATGGTGAGCATTTGCACAAAGATTCATTATTATTTGCTGGATCTGGGTCGAGTCCCCCATGATTGTGCTGGTTTCGGTATCAATATTCTGAACGATTTCTACGGTACTTGGAAGGGAAGTCCTGATAAAATCAAGGGCATTTTCAATAATCAGTTGTACCTTCACAGGTTTTTTTTCAACATCAGTTTGCCTGCTGAAAGATAAAATCTGGTCCACCATGTCTTTAGCTCGACGACTGGCGGTTTTAATATGATCAATACTTTTCAGCGCCTCGCTGTGTGTCTCAGGGATTTGAAAAAGTGCTATTTGAGCATAATTCATAATGATACTGAGAATGTTGTTGAAATCATGAGCAACTCCCCCTGCTAATGTCCCCAATGACTCCATTTTCTGAGCGTGCTTTAACTGGTCGGCCAAGAGGGATTTTTCTGTAATGTCATGGGCAATTTTAATAACACCGGTCAGGTTTTTTTTATCGTCAAAAACGGGTTCAGCTTTGGTATCCCATATTTTTCCATCCGGAGAATGAATTATGGTTTGTTCTGTCGTTTTTGTTTTGAATGCCTTTTCCGCAGGGCAATTATCACAGAGACTTTTCAGATCAGCACACAACTCATGACATGTACGTCCGATAATTTCTTCAGGGATTTTACTAACAGAGTTGGCCGCTGCATTATTCGCCCATAATATTTCCTTGTCTTCATTAAGATAGATAAGGCTGGTTGTTATCCCGTCAAGTATTGCCTGCTTCTGGGCTTCGCTTTGCCGCAATGCCTGCTCGGCCCGTTTTAGTCTGGTATTATCCATGAAGTATCCCAGTGTTGCCCGTTTACCATCGTACTGGATGGAACTAACCGTCTCAATTGCACATTTGATTTCCCCCTTTTTGTGAACAGCCCGGTAGACGTATGGAGAGTAGCTCGCCCCTTTCAACATTCTCAAGGCATTTTCTCTAACCATTTTCCAGTCTTCCGGGAAAACCATTCTTTGAGATTCCGTACCCAGCAATTCGTCTTCCCTGTAACCCGTAATTTTTTGGAACTCCGGGTTTACAAACCGAAATTTTCCATCCTGCACAATGTAGATACCGATGGGCGAGTGGATAAATATGCTTGCGGAAAATTTGGCCTCCCCGTGGAAAAAGTTTTTCGGAGTCTTTGATTGGGCAGTCCTCTGATCTTTGCCTGAAAGTTCAGCTTTTTTTTCTGTTCGTGCCTTATCTAACTCATTCATTCTGTTCATCCTTTCGGAAGTCCCGAGTTGGTGTCCATACAGAAATGAGATATTTTGTCCAAGGTCAAGGCATGCGAAGATTTTAACCGCAGGAATATACTGTAATATTTCGAGGATTAAAATCTGAGCATAACACAGAGATTGGGCAAAATAGCCATTTATGGATGGGTACGGGCTAGCGCCAGTCGTCGATCAGATATACGTCAGGTCGATTATAGGCCGCCTCGTTGGGTCGCTGCATAATGATGCCAATCATGTCAACGGTGAACCCCCGATCAAGCATTTTTTGATATGCCTGGTGTCGGGCCGTGTTGACGCCGGCAACCAGTCGCAGCATCTTTTTTTCGGCAGCCAGCGATTCGCATGCACTGAGAAGGCGATTGAAAAGTTTCCCTGAATTAAGCCCCGGTCGTACGGCTCCAAATTTAACATAACAGGTGTCGCGCCCTGCTTCCGTTCCGGAACCGCAATAACATACCGCCAAACCGGCCAGTTTGGCGCCATCCTTGATAAGCACCGTGTCACCGAGACCTTGAGTATATACTGAAGCAATTTCATGTTCCAGACTAAGCCCTTCAAAGATTAAATCCGTCATTTCGAAGCAATCGTTCAAGTACAATTCCCGGTCACTTTCGGGGATATCAGAGTACTTGAAATATTGGGAAAGGTTCTCCCCTGGTTGAACGGCCTTTGACATGATTGGTGTGAGAAAACGCGGCCAGAAGCCGTATCGTTGATACAGCCCGATGTGCTTTTGACTATCAGAAAAAGTGTAGAGCCCGGCGTGCCTGCATTCCCATCGGTCGAACATGTCTACAACAGGTTCCATCAGAAGCTTGCCGATGCCGCGGTTCCAGAAGTCAGGCAGGATCGTCAGGGGCCCGAGGAATCCCATGCTACCCCATCTTGTGGCGATATTGCTGCCTACAAGTTTGCCGTCAACCTCGGCGCCAAAAGCGGCTGTGTGATCTGCGTTCCAGCGGCTGTGGATGCAGGCCTTATCGATTGAAAAATTGGCCGGGTCAGGAACACCGAGGAATGTACCGAAAGCCAGTCGGAATATCTGTTCCGCATCTTCCAGGTCAATCTCTTTGAGTAGGCGGATAGAAATACCCAATTTAGTCTCCAGCGGCAGGGTCAGGGTTTATCCTGCTAAACAATGAGTGAAAATTACTTTCAATAACTGCTGTTGGACTCCGGCAACCTATTTTATATGACTGCGCAACAGATCTTCGTTGAGTTCCGAGGCGATTTTTCTGGTGACGCTCAGTGTAAATTCAACATCTTTTTCTATCCGAACAAGATAATATGACCCGGCAGGCGGGATTTTTTCAATGGAATAAGAGAGGGTTCCGTTTTCTGTGGATTTCCATTCAGGGTCAAAATCTTTACCCAGGTATATGGCTATTTCAGATGCATCTTCAGGTATATAACCTCTGATTTCAACAAGATCTCCTTTCTGGAATCTGTCGTTCCAGGTAAATGCCACAATGCCTCCCAGTTTTGGATCAATATCTGCATCGGTGTAGGTTTTTTCAAAAATAGTCTTCCTGAAAGACCTTGTAAATACTTCATCCACCTTTCTCTGTCCCAGCAAAGCGACAGCTCTATTCGTCAACTTTTTGTATTGTGAAACAGATGATGAATTTGTCGCCATTTTCAGAAATCTGTACCCTATCTGCTCCCGAAGGTCTTTGTCATTCGTGTACATCAGTGCTTTGTCATAAAAAGTGATTGCTGACAAATCGCCCTTGGCATCCCCCAGCTTCACAAAGAAGTCAGATGCCTCTTTTTTGATGCCGGGATCATATTTTACAGCTTCCTCGAATAAAATCCCTGCTATTTCCGGCCTGCCGTTCTTAAACGCATCATAGGCTGTTTTTTTATATTCCTCTCCTGTTTTGTTCGTATAATCGGGTTGTAGAGCAATGGCACTGTCAAACCGATCTTCAGCGCTGCGATAATTCCCCTGCATGAGATAACAGGCGCCAAGTACAAAATGGGCCTCAGCGTCAGTGGGCTTTTTATTTATTCTCTTGGTCAGTAGTTCAATTGCCTGGGGTATTCTCTTGGCTTTGATATGGTCTTTTGCTTTAGCCACATCATTCTTAAGTAAGGCACTGCCAGGAGAAACATAAACAAAGACCAATGTCAGACATAGGATAACAGCAGGAATTATCTTCCGTTCCATTCCTCCTCCTTATGGCAATTTGATGTTGAACTGTCACTGTTTTTTGTAATACCTCATGGCCTCGGGGATAGTTTCCTTTATCTTCTTAATCCTCGTTTCATCTGAGGGATGTGTGCTCAAGAATTCAGGTGGCGCCTGTCCATCCTTTTCTTGGGCCATTTTTTCCCAGAACGTCACGGCCCGGTTGGGATCATAACCTGCCATGGCCATAAATATTAATCCGAGACGGTCTGCCTCGCTTTCCTGAAGCCGGCCGTAGGGAAGCATAACCCCGTATTGTGCGCCAACACCAAAAACAGTCATCCACATCTGTTTTGTTTTTTCAGGTTCTTCATCTATGGCGGTAGACAGCGCCATGCCGCCCATTTGAGCGACTAAGGCCTGACTCATTCGTTCATTTCCGTGTTCAGCAATGGCATGAGCGATTTCGTGGCCCATTACCACTGCCAGACCGGTGTCATCCTGGGCAATTGGCAAAATTCCTGTGTAAACCACCACTTTTCCTCCAGGCATACACCATGCATTCACATCGGGGCTTTCCACGAGATTGAATTCCCACTTATAATTTTCCAATTCACGAGACAAGTTTTCCTGAAAAAACTGTTCGACAGCTCTCTGTATTTTTCTGCCAACCCTCTTAACCATTTGAATCTGATTTTCGTTTTTGCTCAGCTTATTGGTTTTCAAAAACTCATCATACTCTTGAAAGCTCATGGAGAACATGGTGGATTCTGGGATGAAATTTAATTGGCTTCTACCGGTCAAAGGAACAGTACTGCAGGACAGGAAAAGAAAAGGTGTGATAATAAAGATAACAGCATAACATTTTACGTTTTTCATGATCGACCCTCCCTTAAAAACTGCCGTACGCTTATTAAATTATTGGAACCGTTTAGCATTTTGAAAGCCGGAGCAAGCCCGTGAAATATTGACAATTGATTTATATGTTTCCTAAAGTGATCGGTTCAGGGTTCAAAGCCTGTCGTGGCGCGACGGAATGCGAATATGAAACTGCCTTCACGGCTTATGCTTATGTGGCTTTCCATCACCGCATCTTGCAAGGCCGGGTCTTGGCCAGGGGTTCAAAGCATTTGACATCCAACACATTATTCAATAATTCGTCGGGTTGCTTCTTTCACCCATTGGGTGAAATATACTTGTGATCTCAATTGAGGCATTATCCTTTTGATATAAACCCGTTAGAGCCTTTCAACCCTGGCCCAGACCTGGCTGAGTTGAGACATTGCAGATTGCGTTCAGAGATAATGACCGGCAAACCATGCCTCAAATGTGGGTCCGGTCGCGCCAGGGCAGGCCTGGAACCGTGAACGCTGAACCGTTACCAAAATACTTAACAGCGTTCTCTAAAATTTATATCAGTAAGTGTCATTTTTAGTCAAGTTACTGATGGGCCCCTTAAAATTTGCTTCCGGCTTGTCCGGGTCAGGTAGGATGTGGCTATCATCAATCACATGACGGATACGGACCTTTACAAACTGACAATGATGCAGGCAGTTTTTCACCAGCACCCTGGTGCCGATGCCACATATAGTTTGAGATGTAGAAACGGTACAGGACTTCCATCCGACGACCTTTCGGATAATCTTAAGTATGTCAAAAATATTAACAGGGAAATTGGCTACTTATGTACGCTCGGTTTTACAGATGAAGAGCTTTCTTACCTGGCAGAGATGCCATATATGGCGCCTGATTTTATGGCCTATCTTAAGAATTTTCACCTTGACTGCAGCCATATTAATGTATCGATTAAAGAAAATAATCTTCAAATCAGGGTTCAGGGACCATGGCTTGCTACAATATTGTTTGAAGTGCCTGTCCTGGCGATTGTTTCACAGCTTTATTATAAATGCTCTTTTCAAAATATATCCAGCGCTCTTGATGAAGGAAAGAGAAGACTTGATAAAAAGATTAAGTTCCTGGCAAAATTGAGAGACAAAGGAGACCTGGACGATTTCATCTTTATTGATATGGGCACAAGAAGGCGTTTCAGCTTTGAGTGGCAGGAATTTGTTTTGAGGAAGTTCGCTGAAAAATGTCGGCCCATGTTTGCCGGTACTTCCAATGTTTATTATGCAATGAAGCTGGGAATAGAATGTTTCGGGACCATGGCCCATGAGTGGTTGCAGGCCCATCAGCGGCTGGCAGACAAACTGGAAGATTTTCAGAAAGCAGCGCTTGAGAACTGGTTTCAGGAGTATCAGGGCCAGCTGGGGATTGCGCTGTCGGACGTGGTTGGATTTGATGCTTTTTTGAGAGATTTTGACCTGAATCTGTCAAAAAGATACACAGGCGTACGTCATGATTCCGGAGATCCCATTGATTGGGGAAACAAGCTTATTGAGCACTACAAGGAGTTCAGTATTGATTCTGAGACAAAAACGGCGGTCTTCAGTGACGGACTTGATTTTGTAAGAGCAGTAGATATATACAATGCTTTTACTTCGAAGATCCGCACTTCCTTTGGAATCGGAACGTGGCTGACAAATGACATGGGCAAAAAGGCCATGCAGTTTGTAATAAAAATGGTTGAATGCAACGGCAGGCCGGTTGCTAAGGTCAGCGACAGCAGGGGTAAGGAAACGTGTGAAGACGATGCGTTTGAAGATGAAATAAAAAGGATATTTCAAATAGAAGTGTGAAGAGAGGGGTATTGAAATTGCCTCACTTGCTAAATATCACATTACCTATCTTCGAAAAAGGAAAATTTTTTTCTCCTGTTTCAGGCACGTCGATCTTAATGTTTCCTGCCAACGTATATTCTGATGAGGATTTTGTGAGAAGATTATAGGCAGAGAGACCCATTTGAAGAAAATTCACATTCACAGGTATCTCCATTGTTGTTTTTCCATTCTTTCCTATGTTTGCATGTGCATTTGACTTGCCGTCTGCAAACTGTATCCCCCCAAGCTTTATCCCGTAATCAAGGCCACTGATATTCACAGGAAAGGAGTTTTGGTTATCCATTCCAAGGGTAAATACAACAGATGCCCCTGTGAGAGAAATATTCTTAACACCCACATTTTCTATTGAGATATCCGGAAGATCTGGAATTTGGATGTTGCCGCTGTTGTGGTACGGGATATCAAAACCGAAAAATTCAAAAACACCCGAGAGATCGTAAGCTACATTGTCCTTTTTCATAAATTGCGTAACCGATCCTAAAAAGTCCAGATAATTAATCGTTATGGGCAACTCCATGGCAGTTGAACCGTTCGCTTTTAAGTTGATGCCTTTATCCAAAATCCCTTTTACAAATTCATTTTCATCTATTTTTAAATTATAACTCAGTTTATTTAGCGTTAGGCCGATAGGATTAGGGTTTGAAATATCAAAGTTAAAAACCACGGTCCCCTCGAATAATGATAAATTACGCAGAGACATACTGTCAAAGTCAACGGTTGGCTCCTGGACTAAATGCTGAAGTGTTGCGCAACTGTTAAGGGAAATAAAGCTTACTAAGATGATGACAAATAATCGTTTTTTGTTCATAATTGTTTCCTGTGTTTAGGGCGAACCCTTAGGATTCAAACCATAACAGCCTTCATTCAAAGGCTCCGGGGGACGTCCTCTTTATCAGAGNGTTAAAAANCCATCAGGAGCCAGGCTGGTCGCCAGCATCACCATATTAATATCCTGATGGTCCATCCAGCTGTTGGCTTTTCTGCTGGTGCGTTCAAGCCAGAATTTCTCAATTGTTTCAATTAACGGCGCATACTGCATCAGGGTCTCAAGCAACGAATTCAGTGAATATTTTTTATTGAAAAGATTTGAGTTTCCCTCAATTAATCCATGCAACCTTTCAATCGCTCGCATNCCAATAGACAATCCCAGTTCCCGAAATGCAAGACGGTAATCAGCAGGAAGATCCAGGCTATTTGTTCTCGCGTAGGATGCCAGGCCCACCTGAGAAGANTCCAGCAAAGTTTTCATGAGTTCAGTTTGTTCAAAATTNTCCTTAATAATCAATTGCGCTACTTTGTAAGCGTCACATAAAAGNCCCCCAATCCCAAGCGGGTCATCTGTGGCCCAACTTTTTNCTTNACAAATACCGGCCATGTCGGCAATCTCTCCATTGAGATCCGNCCACNTGGATTTCTCAGAAGCATTGGCTGGGGTCAACTGAAGCTGGTTGCAGGTGATAAATCCGTCGAGAGGATCGTGTTGTCCCATGGAATGTACGAGAGGACGGGATAGCTCTATGCTCATTTTCCAGTACATGCATTTCTGCTCACCCGGGGAGGGAACATAGGTAAACCCGGCATGTGCCGTTTTAGCGAGCTCGATAGCCCATGTGTTGTAGGTTGAATCTCCGGTGACCCGGCTTACACGATTGAGAGCGTGCATCCATTTCGTCAGGTAATGGTAGTACTGCCCGTCACGGTCCCATTCCAGATTTTCATCAAAGTGTTCGGNAGTGCCCCGTTCGTTCATATCCTTACCGATCCTCANACCGCCCTTTGTAGGGCGCATTTCGCCCTCTTTCTCATCAAGGCCGCTGATCCAGCCGGTTCGTGAGTCGTCCTTACGATGGCGACCGAGTACGTTATGGACCTGACCTACCAGCAGCAATGCGAGATTTCGGTATCTGACATCACCCGTTTGACGATAAAGCTCCAGAAAATTGCACACGGCAAAGGCGTCGGTCCACAAGTAGCGCCGTGGAACATCCCTGGCCGGCGAAAGTCCGGTCAGCTCGGCGAATTCAGTCATGATTTCATGGACCATAGAAAGCGACGCGTTTTGTTTCATTTTTTCTCCAAATGTACAAATTTGTCAAGAAAAGTGTAAGTATAAAACGTGAATTTTAAATTTTGTTTACATATGACATAATAACGTCTTCCGTTAATAATGCCAAGTGTTATGTGGCTGGTTTGGGGG
>JGI24724J26744_10001308_pt1 | contig 17206 bp, 19 predicted proteins | sample Cruoilmetagenom7_FD_26744 | JGI IMG/M metagenome (IMG submission 26744) | reverse complement strand
GGGCGAAATCCAATGTTAGCTCAAATTATCGTATAAATTTCCCTTCTTGTTAATAAACTACTTCGCTATTATAAATAAATTTGTATTATATTTTATAGGAGTACTGATATCATAACAAACTTAGATTTAATTTCTCTTTAATTCTGTAAATTATTAGTTAATTTAAAAAATCAGTAATTTCAATTTTTAACCCATCTTTTGCCGCAATTATCATATTTATATCAGTCTTCTCTTTTAATTTTTCGATTTGGCTTGGTATATAATTCTTTAGAGAAGAAAGGCTGTCCATATAGCTCCCAAAGTGAGTAATTAACAATCCCTTAAGTGAGGGCTTAATTTGGTTTAAATAAGGTATAACTTCGTCAGTACATAGATGGCGACGACAAACTACAGAATCTGGTCTAAGTAAATTTAACACCAATATGTCAACTCCCGAGAATTGTTCGGAGAATCCTTCAAATACCCTTGTGTCGCTGGAGAACGCGATCGTATAATCTTTCAGATTAAATTTTACCCCAAATCCTTCGACTTGAGAGTGGACGACTTTAGTGCCGATTATCTCAACCCCTTTGTAATTAAAAACATCTCCTGTCTTGAAAGGAACTATCGATTCGAGCATGTCTTGGTGATATTTGGGCACGAATTTTAACACCTCTTCNGTCGTTATTAGAGTTCCTTTTTTAAAATAATTGAAGTTTTTATCGTGAAGNCGTTCTCGAGAAGATTCGATTATCGCGCATAAATCGTTAAAATGATCTATATGCATGTGAGTAACGATAAATAACTCTGTTTTCATAGGATCTTCCTTATATTGGGCGATCCGTACGATAGCTCCAGGTCCAGGGTCTATATGTGCTTGAATTTCGTTAAATTTATACAAAATCCCTCCAGTAGCTCGATATTGAGTTCTGACGTGATGCCGTCCACCACCAGAACCTAATATTACTAATTCATCCATAAAATTTCCTCAACAATACAATAAAAGTGAGTCAATAAAGAAAATTAAAGTTTAATATTTTTTTTTTTTCATTAATTCTTCAACTAGAATATCAAATACTAAGCTTATATTATTGCCTGACTTTGAGGAAGTTTTCACGAATTGGATCATATTAAACGCATTTTGTATACTCTTGCCCGATTCGTCATCAACAGCAATGGCTTCCTCAAGATCGCCTTTCGTTCCAACGAGAACTATGGGTAGGTCTAAATCGTGCATTCTGATAATATTTACCCAATTCAGAATATCGTTTATTTTTGGCATTCTGGTTAAGTCAAAGAGTAAAAGTGCTCCTTTTGCACCCATAATAAAACTTTCGAGCAAGTGTCTAAAGCGTTTCTGCCCTCCTAAATCCCATAATTGAAGCGTACAATTCCCTATGTTTTCGTAGATTACCTGTTTTATGAAGAAATCAACTCCTACTGTTGCGATTGTAGACTCATCGAAATTACCATCTACATATCTTCGGAGTAGCGTAGTTTTGCCGACTCCGCCATTTCCTCCCACGATTATCTTATAAACATAGTTCTTCAAAAACTTCACCGAATTACTCGCAATTTTGCATCTGATATTAAAAATAATTTTTTTAGTATTATAATAAATAATAGCAATTTGTACTTTTATTTTATTATATCACATTTACAATTGTTCAAGATTTATATTCATTCTTTAAGATTTCATCGATTTGCTTTAATATTAGAGATAAGTTATTGGAAAGAGCCTTTTGTATTTTAATTTTAGAAACATTATTGTTGCTTTTTTCCAGTATGTCAATAGTAACGGATTTGGAGATATTCTGAGCCTTTTTCGCTAATTCCGCTAGTTTCAAATGATTTTTATCGGAATTGTCAAACTTTTTTATCGGAACTTCGAAAGGGATTTTAAAAATATGTCTTGAGCTTTTTTTTATTTTAACTTGTTTTGTTATTAACGGCGAGTTTAGAACAGCTGATAAGTAATAAGCCTCGTTTAGGTTGTCTGTTGAGTAGAAACTTAAATCTCCAGTAACAATGAAGTCCCCTTGAACAACTGCCGCGTTGACAACCGATCCCGAATTGTTGTAAACTACTTTAATTTTGGATGTTTGCCGTTTATTTATTAACTTAGACCATCTGTTAAGGTTATCCATCAAAGATTCGTTTTTAGTCGTTTCTTTTTTATAGTTTAAATAGATTCCGTTTATCTTATCGTAGAAAACCTTAGCATTCTTTCCTAACGAGGGATAATCAAAACTCAAGTTCCCTCTACTTAGCGGTAGAAAGACATCGTAACTGTCGTAAACAAAGAACTTCACCAATTCTGTACTTTTGATTACGTTAAAAACATATTCTTTCTCAACTAACTCGTCTTTAAATTCAATTTTATTCCAAGGTTCTTTTGCTCTCTTAAAAATTCTAATGTCTGGATTAACTTTAACCAGAGAAGTCTCATATGTTTCGCAATTTATAAATATTAAATTCCTGGGATTTAAATCTGCGCCTTTATGGAAAAGCTTTTTGTATTCGCTTACTTTAATTGGAATAAGTTTTTTATAATCTTCTTCTGTGATCAGTTTGTTAGTGTAGGTTTTTTCTCCTTTCGTTTCAATTAGATATGGAACCAGAATTTCAATTTTCACTAATTTTAAATCCATCAATTCAAAATAAGTTAGTTTTTTTCTTTTTTCTTTTATTGAAAATAAATATACAGGGATTTCTATATTATATTTCTGTAAGCTCTCAGCAGACTTTTGAGCAAAGATACAAATAAAATCCACGTTGAATACTTTAATAATTTCACGAGTAAACCTCCAGATTTTAATGTTTTTAAAGCCCTTAAAATTACGGAAACGAGCTGCATGAGAGCCATTTATAACACCCTCGGTGATAACAAAGAATATTTTTGCGTTATTTTTCATATTTGATGTCTTAGCTTTATAGAAAAACAGCGAGGCAATCTCAATATTTAAGATGTTTTTAGGTTGCGGTTTTATCTCTAGTTTTTCCGATAGCTCTTTTATCTTTTTTTGGTAGTCTGGAGAATCAATGTCTCTTAAAGTGAACCAAGGAGGATTTCCAATTATTAAATCAAAGTCTCCGTTTACGCTTACTTCTTCCTTGAATAAGTAATCGGTTACATAGAGGTTCAAATCGACATTGGATATTTTTTCCTTGAGTAAGAACAAAAAATTGATTTTAGTTATAAAAATCGAAATCGGATTGATATCATAACCATAAATATTTTTAAAAGCCGCAACTTTTTCATTCTCTGAGTTATGAGAATCCATAATAGTTTTTACAATTTCAACTAAAAAGTTTCCGGAGCCACAACAAGGATCGAGGACTTTAGAACCAAATTTATACGATTCTTTAACCATTTTTTTTACTAAGAATGGCGGAGTGTAAAATTCTCCAGATTTATGCCTTATATAAGTTGATAAAAAGTTTTGGATTACGCTATTAAATATATATTCAGGATTATCATCTAATGAAAATATCTCATCAGTGATTAAATTGATTAGGCTATCGAAAGCGAGTGGTTCTAATTCTTCTAAAGCATCAAAAAATGGGAAGAAATAACTAATTTCGTTTCCAATCTCAAATTTAAACTTTTCTTTGATGTCATTCTTTAAATTTTTAAAGAAATTATTTGGAAATTGTTTGGCTTGAAATGTTATCTCTTGATTTAAGATGTATTTTACAATAAATAATTGTACTATAAAATAAATAAGCGAAAAAATTACATAGAGATGGACATTAGTGTGTTTTTTTCCGTATATTTTAACGAAATAATCAAACCACTCTTTATAATTATCAGACTGCTTTATTTCTTTTTTCAGCAAATATTCTTCAATATACTGCAATTCTTTTTTAAACTTAAGCAAATCAACAGTCATAATTATGTAAGAATTTAAAAATTCTACCTTAAATTATTAAACAGCTTTTCTTTCTTAAAAGAATCAATGAATTAATATTTAAATATAAATTTAACAGACTAATATTATTAAATTAATAGCACATATTTTCGCTTTTGTCAATTAGTGAACGATTTGGCTTCGCATACAATCCAGTTAGCAAAAAAGTTCGAGAGCGGCGTTTATTTTACTTGCGAAATGTGTGGGGCCTGTTGTCGAGGGTTCAAAGAAGGAGAGGTATATATATACCCAGACGACGTGAAAAAATTAGCAAAACACTTAAATGTAAAAGGTAATTCAGAATTGAGGGAGTTTGCTAAAAAATACCTTAAAATAGTTAGCGATTCGTTCTTTTGGAAAGCCCCCGGCGCATCAAGAGCAAAAAATTATAGATACCAAACTCTCGGCTTTAAATTTAGCGGCGACGACGAGCATTGCGATTTCTTGAAGGACAATAAGTGTACTATTCACGAAGCGAGACCCTTTCAATGTCGCGCTTTTCCAATAGGCTGGAACATGTTAATTAATAACGTAAAAAATTTTATTAATTATTCGAAAAAGTGCCCCGCGCTTCACAATTCGCTCGAAAATAAAGGAAAATTTCATTCAAAAGAAGAGATATTAAAATGGGCAAGCGAAGAATACGAAATCGAGAAAAAATATTTTTTTAAAATGAAAAAAAACGATTTTAATATTTTAAAAGTCTATTCTTTTTTACCAAAAGATATGGTTTCATAATCGATTTTATCATTACTTTTACTATTGTTGCTAAATATTAAAATATCCTAAACAATATTAGTATAAATGCTAATTAAATTATGTATTAACTAAAGAAGTCAAAATAGTAAGTTAATAGAAAAGTGAAATAAATTTCAGAATAGGCATTAAAATTTATATAATTTACTAAAAGAATCATGAAGGAAAGAGTCCAAAACTGGTTAAAGGAAGCAAAATGGGATCTTGAAAACGCTAACATTTTTTTAAAAATAAGAGATACAGCACAGCAGTTTTTCATTCTCAACAAGCATCCGAAAAAGCAGTTAAAGCATTATTATTTTATCGAAATTTAAATGGATGGGGTCATTCCATCAATTCCTTATTAGAAAAATATAGGGAAGAAGAAAAACGCCAAATAAGTACAATACAAAATGAAGCTCGTGAGCTTGATAGAAATTATATAACTACAAGATATCCAGACGCTTTACCTGAAATTGCACCTCAAGATGCTTACGATAAAATAGATGCAGAAAAACCAATAAATCAAGCGAAAAAATATTTTTCTTTCGTGGAGAGTGAAATTAATTATTTCAAACAAGAAACTAAGGTGAAAAAAAATGAGTAAGAATAAAGAGACTATTGATTACCTTACTGAATTTATGAACGAATTGAATAGTGTTCTTTCCTTAGAATGCCTGATATTATTTGGCTCAAGAGCAAGGAAGGATTTTACGTCTCATAGTGATGTTGATTTAATCTTAATAGGTGATTTTAGAGAAAAATTTATTAAAAGGGGAGCTGTTCTTTACGAGAAATTTGATTTCCGTGTTGGGTTGGATGCATTTTGCTATACTCCTAAAGAGTTTGAAAAAATGTTTCAAGAAAGTATTGTTTCTATCTTAGACGCTATAGATGAAGGAATTTGTTTATTGGGTCGTGAATTTTTTAAGAGATTTAAAAAGAAAATTAATAAATTAAAGAGTAAAGGACTTCGAAAGGAGCCACCAGTATGGATTTTACCTAAATCTATGGCTATAGATTAGATGGAAATTAGAAAACTCCCTTTTTTCATTTATAGATAACTAATTTCTCACGATTCTTTAGTTTTAACAATGGTTAGAATTAATTTTAATCAATTATTAGGAACAATTAATATTGACATTAGATAATATTAATCATAGACACGCGAAAATTAAAAGTTATAGAGTGGTTTCAAATTGAAAGTTGGATTGTTTATATGTGATTGTGGTAAAAACATTAGCGGTGTTATCGATAACGGTAAACTGATAGAACATTTTAGCGCTTATCCAGATGTTCATGTGATAGAAGATCAATATTTATGCGCAGAATTGGGCTTAAATAAAATTATTGAGGAAATTAGAGAAAATAAGATCGACCGGGTAGTTATTGCTGCGTGTTCTTTTAAATTACATGGATTGTTGTTCAGAAAAACCATAGAAAAGGCGGGCATCAACAGATTTCTTATCTCCTTCGCAAACATTAGAGAACAGAACTCTTGGGTTCATAGCGATGAGCCTGAGAAAGCCACCAGCAAGGCAATCGACCAAATAAATATGGCAATTGAACAAGTTAAGCTTCTCATGCCTTTAGAGGTTCAATACGCAAAGGTTAATCCTGCAACTTTGGTAATTGGGGGCGGAATTGCCGGTATTAAAGCGGCTCTAGTTATTGCGGATGCTGGGTATAAAGTATATTTAGTTGAAAGAGACTTAACAATAGGAGGTCACATGGCTCTTTTTGATAAGACTTTTCCTACGTTAGACTGCTCGATCTGTATATTAGGTCCACTTATGGTAGAAGTAAAAGATCACCCCAATATTGAGTTGCTTACGTACTCTGAAATTGAAAATGTAGGGGGTTATGTCGGAAACTTTGATGTAAGAGTAAAAAAATATCCGCGATTTATTAACGAAGAAACTTGCGTCGGTTGTTTTGATCTCTGTCGAGATGTTTGTCCAATTGATGTAGAGGATACTTTTTATCCCAGAAAAGCAATTGATGTGGTTTATCCTCAAGCAATACCGTTATATCCAAACATTATGGAAGAGTTTTGCATCGGCTGTAAGGCGTGCGAGCAAGCGTGTGATCGAGACGCAATCATTTTTGATCAAAAAGCAGAGACAATCGAATTTCAAGTAGGTACAATTATAGTTGCAACAGGTTTTAAAACATTTGACCCGAGTTTGTTAGGCGAATTGAATTATCAAAGATATGTTGATGTAATCACCACTATGCAATTAGAGCGAATGATTAACAACGACGGACCTACTCGCGGAAGATTTGCGAGACCTTCTAATGGAAAAGTACCTAAAAAAGTATCTTTTGTATTATGCGTAGGTTCAAGAAATAAAGTAATTCACCACGATTATTGTAGCCAAGTATGTTGTAACGTATCAATCAAACAAGCGGTTCTATTAAAAAAGGAATATCCTGAGATTAAAATTAATATATACTATACTGACATTCGAGCTATAGGTAAGAATTGTGAGGAATTCTATAACAGAGCCCAAGAAACTTTTGGGATTAGGTTTATAAAAAGCAATATTTCTGCAATTTTAAAAGACGATTTATCAGAAAGCGGAGAATTATTAATTCGGGGCGAGGATGTTATTGAGGATGCAATTTTCGAAAATAGGACCGATGTCGTTGTACTAGCCGTAGGGATCGAACCTGCAGAGGGCACAAAAGAATTAAGTCAAATATTAAACATATCACAAGACCCCTATGGTTTCTTACTAGAAAAGCATCTGAAAATAAAACCTTCTGAGACCTCTGTGAACGGAATATTTCTAGCAGGCGTGATACAAGGACCTAAGGATATTCCTAACAGTATAGCTCAAGCAGAAAGTGCTGCTGCGAAAGCTATTGCTTTAACTTCAAAAAAAGAGGTCGAATTAGACCCTCATATCGTCTATTTTAATCCAGATGAATGCGATTTATGCCGATTATGCGAAAATATTTGTAACTATAACGCTTTAAAAATCGAGAATAATAAATTAATCATCACTCAAGCTAACTGCACAGGATGCGGAGCTTGTGCCGCAATGTGCCATTCCGATGCGTTGTATATCCCGGGATTTACTAAAGCGCAAATAAATGCTCAAATTAAAACGGTATTAAAGAAAAAAAGCGAATCCCCCTTAATAATCGCGTTTCTCTGTAATTGGTGTTCTTATATGGGCGCAGACCTTGCTGGTACAAGTAAATTAAATTATCCGAGCAATGTAAGATCTGTGCGCGTAATGTGTACAGCAATGTTGAATCCTTCGCAAGTTTTTGAGGCTTTCTTTAACGGAGTGGATGGCGTATTAATCGCAGGGTGCCACCCACAGGATTGCCATTACGATACTGGTTTTATGAAAGCAACGACTAGATACGAAAGCATAAGAGAAATACTTGGTGAAGCTGGGATAAACGAAAAGCGCGTCAAAATTGTAAGCGTATCAGCTGGTGAAGGTGAAAAATTCGCTCAAGTTATTTCCGAATTTAAAGTTGAGCTTGGAAAACTGGGTCCAATTAAGCCTGGAGAATATGTAAAACCTGTAATCGTGGAAAAAAAAGCGAAGGAAAAAGTAAAACTGGATGAAATATAAAAATTAATAACGATTGACTTCGATTATAAAATAATGAGAATTCGAGCTATTACAGTTGGACAAAAAATACCATATTTAATCGAGGATAAAGAACTCGAAAGTGTAATGGAGCAAAGTCTTAACAAATTCAATGCATTCAATAGAGATCTAACACAACAATTAAACAGTATAGCTATTGAAGTCCAGACTAAAAGGTTGTGCTCTCAACCAATATTATCTTACGATCAACAATTGCATGCGAGAAATTTAAATGAAACATTAACAAAACTTCACGATCAACTAGATCTCTTAGAAAGAATCGTATCGAAATACGAATTTGATTACTTTGCTTCTTGTGCTGTATTAGCAGACGAACAACTTCTAAAATATGGTATTTACGAAAAATTATTGTTGAATGAAATACCAGCATTCATTAAAAGAAAAGAAAAGTTTTTTAGTTCTTTACATGTAGCGTCAACGGAAAACGGAATTAATCTATCCGCTCTTCGATCAGGAGCTAAAATTATAAAAAAATTATCTGAACCAGATCCTTTTAAAAATCTAAACTTTTGCGTGAGTTCTAATGTACCTCCCGATACGCCATTCTTTCCCGCAGCTTATCATGTTTCGGAAAGACCTTCTTTTAGCTTAGCGTTAGAGATGGCAGATGAAGTTGTGAAAGTTTTTGAAAACTCTAAGAATTTTAAAGACGCACAAAATAACTTGAGAACAAGGTTTAACGAAATTTACGACAATTTAATGGGAATTTGCGAAGATGCGGCCAACAAGCACGACATTGAATTTAACGGAATCGATTTCTCTCCGGCACCTTATCCTACCATAGAAAAAAGCATCGGTACAGCCTTCGAAAAACTAAATTTCGAATATTTTGGAGCTCACGGCTCTCTTATCGGAGTAGCAATAATAAAAAATGCAATACCCAAAAGAAAAAAAGTTATTGGATTTTCAGGATTCATGCCTTCTGTGCTTGAGGATTATACGATCGCTAAAAGCTTATCAGAAAATAAATTTAATTTAGATACTTTATTGCTGTACGCAACTATTTGCGGGACAGGATTAGATTGCGTTCCGTTACCAGGTGATATTACCGAAAGAGAATTGTTTTATATTTTATTAGATCTCTGTACTATTTCTTTAAGATTAAATAAACCGTTGACAGCTAGACTTATGCCAATTCCGGGTAGAAACGCGGGCGATGTTGTAGATTTCGATTTCGAGTATTTCTCCTCATCAAAAATTATGGCTATTCGAAGATTAACTGAAACTAATGAAAACGATATTTTTTCCAGCAAAGAAAAAAGCTTCAACTTTGTGTAATATAAATTTTAAGAACGAATCTATCCTAGGATTAATTGTTAAAAACTAATTTAAGAATCTCGGAAAAAAAATATGGAAAATCTTGTGGATAATACAAAAAAAAGCAAGAAATTGATATTTTCTAACGAAACTTTAGAATATTTTGATATTGAAATTGATTTTAAACTTGGTATAAATCCCGGTGCTAATCATCTTAATAATATTAGAAAAAGCTCTAATTTTCTTAGAGATGAAATGTTAAACGAACTTGATCACCTAAAAAAACTTATCCTTAACAATCCAGATTTGAAATTAAAAGCACTCGATGAAGAGGAAAGAGCAATCTTCTTTAATTTCGTAAATCATTATTCGAGATGTCCTATATGTGGTGCTACCAATCATTACTCGTATTTAAAAAGAATGTATTTTAATGACGAAAATATAGAGCTGAGAGATAATTTAATCAATTTTATGCATTTAGAAATAAAAAAACTACAAAATTTTAATATTAATTTAGGAATTCCTTGTTGTACTTGTTTTAAAAAATATTTGGAAAAAAATAAATAAAAAAATAAGTTTTAGTACTTCTCGATTACTTTTCCAGCGGTTAAAATCTCGAAATTAATTTTGTTTCCATCTTCCTCGATTTTCTTAACGCAATCTGCTTTAATTAAGTAGTCTATGTTGTACTTAAAAACATCTTCTTTATCCAAGATTTTGTTGGCTTTTAGTTTTTCAAAGAAATCTTCTTGAGAGGTTTTTTCCACCTCATTTAAAATTCGTAACATCTCTCGTCTTATTGGATGGTTTACTGCTTTCAAATAATATGCGTGATCTACCATTTTTAGCATTCCTCTTTAAATGTATGGCTTTTTTGTTTTCATTTTGTAATTATTTTAAATAATCAACAACTTTGCCAGCTTGAGTGATTAGGTAGTAATTTTTGTTTTGTCTCTCTATTTTTTCGATGCATAATGCTTTTATTAAAAAATTAATGTTGTACTCTATAATAGACGGGTCTTTTAATATCTCTTTTTCAGATAAGTGGTTAAATAATTTACTTTCTAAAATTTCATTAGAATCATTTACAATTCTCAGAATTTCGCGCCTAATAGGATGGTTTACAGCTTTGAGATATAAATCGTGATAATATTTATTACCATCAACCGTTTTGCTAAAATCTTCGATCGTTTTAAAGTCGCTGTAATCTTTAAATTCAAACTCATCTGGCATAGTATAAACTTTTCCTCAATAATCAATAAAAATTTAAAATTTAAGTTGAATATTTAAAACTAAATTAAAAGTAAAAACTTTTACTCTATATTCAATAAACATTTAATATTTAAGTTGAATATTTAAAACTAAAATAAAATCTTGTTATTATTATGTCAGAAAAAAAACCTATGAGTTACGATAAAATTAAAAATTTACTTGGCGCAGATGCGGATAAACTTCTAAATCATGTATGCACTGGAATTCCAAAAGAAATGATTCACGAACCTGGTCCAGATTTTATCGAAAGAGTGTGGGAGCATTCTGATCGAAATAATTTGGTATTAAACAATATGGAAAGAATATTTAACCAGCGTGGTAGATTAGCGGGTACAGGATATGTCTCTATTCTCCCCGTAGATCAAGGCATTGAACATACTGCCTCTGCTAGTTTTGCTATAAATCCTAGATATTTTGATCCCGAAAATATTATTAAATTAGCAATAGAGGGCGGCTCTAATGGCGTCGCGTCTACTCTTGGAGTTTTAGGCTCAATTAGTAGAAGGTATGCGCACAAAATTCCATTTATTGTTAAATTAAATCATAACGAATTACTTACAAAACCCAACTTATCTGATCAAACAATGTTCGCTAGTGTAGATCAAGCATTTGATATGGGTGCAGTGGCAATAGGCTCAACTATATACTTTGGCTCTCAGAATTCGCGGCGCCAAATTCAAGAAACTTCGGAAGCATTTAAATACGCTCACGAGCTTGGACTTGCTTGCGTTTTATGGACCTATCTTAGAAATACGGAAGAATTCATTAAAGATGGTAAAGATTACCACACTGCAAACGACTTAGAAAGTCAAGCTAATTATTTAGGCGTAACTATCGAAGCTGATATTATAAAACAGAAAATTTCTACAACTAGTAGAGGTTTCGTTGAGTTGAATTTTGGAAAAACCGATAAACTTGTTTACGATAAATTAGCAACCGACCACCCTCTTGAGTGGAACCGATACCAAGTAGCGAATTGCTACATGGGCAGAGTTGGGTTAATAAATTCTGGTGGAGAATCTGGTGGAAGCGATCTTGCCGATGCCGTTAAAGCAGCCGTAATCAACAAAAGATCTGGTGGAACGGGTCTCATTTTAGGAAGAAAAGCCTTCAAAAAACCAACACCGGAAGGAATTAAGATATTAAACGCTGTGCAAGATGTTTATCTAAACAAGGACATCACTATTGCCTAAATCCTTAAAAAATTAATTTTTTTTTTTAGTTTTTTCTTATGTAGTCATATCTGGCTGTAACACTTAAGCAAAGCGGAATTGTCACCGAAAGATACCTATTTAGACGGGCATAATATAATAACCCTGAATTAAACGCTTAATTAATTATTCTTTATTTTTATAATTATCAACTTTACATGGTAAAAATTATTTATTTTATTATTTAATATGAAAATTTACTATGTGATTAATTAATGAGAATGAAAAATGAAATAACAATCATAACTGGTTCCACTAGTGGTATAGGGAAAAAGTTAGCAGAAATATTTCTCACGGAAGGTGCCAAAGTTGCTATATGCTCAAGAAATGAGGATAAAGTTAACAAAACTTTAGCTGAATTTAAAGAAAAATTTGGAAATAACGTTATTGGTGCTGTGTGCGATGTTTCAGACCCTATAGCTGTTAAAAATATTGTTGATAAAACTATTGAAGCATTTGGTGGAGTTCGCATCTTAGTAGCGTGTGCGGGACTCAATCTTACTTACGGACCTTTTGAATATCTTTCTTTAGAAAGAGTTAATCAAGATGCTAATAAAGTAATCGGTGCTAACTTGATTGGAACCATTAATTCTATCTCTGCAGTAATCCCCCAAATGAAAAAACAAGGATATGGAAGGATTATCTCATTAGGAGGAGGGGGCGCAGATCGCCCATTAGAACACATGACGATATATTCCGCTTCAAAAGGAGGTGTGATCGCATTTTCAAAATGCCTTGCAGAAGAATTTAAACAAAATCCATACGATGTTAAAATAAACATCTTCATGCCTGGTATGATATATACAAATTTAATGAGAAATTCGCAAGTAATTAAAGAGTGGAAAGACGAAGATGAATTTCAAAAAGAATTAGACTTAATTATGAAACATGTGGCAACTGACATAGAAGAGAGTTGTAGCAAGGTCATCCCTTTTGTTTTACCCAGTTGTAAATCTAATGGAAAAGTATTCAAAGGATTTTCGATAACGAAACTTATAAAAGGATTTCGTCGGGTTGCTAAAGAAAGGAAAAAGATGGAAAAATCTCAATAATTTTTTGAGAGATCAAAATTTCATTATCTTACCTTGTCTTTTTGAAAGCTAAAATCCCTCCAAATTGATTAAAACGGTCCACCGCAGGATTTTCTATTGATATTGTCTTTGTTATAATTCCCTTATTATTCGCAATTTGTATGAGGCGATGGATACGATTCTTACTTTTGTGGTTGTTAATGAAATCTTCAGTCACTATTAAGAAATCTAGCTTTTCTGCTGCGGATTTGTCTTTTTTACCCCCTTTATAAATGAGAACTTCAATATCTTCCAAACTATTCTGAAGGATTTAGATAAATTTAATAATTAAATTTCATAGAGTTGTGATATAATGGATTCATTATTAGGATTTTTAATAATATTTTTGATTGGTTGTTTAAGTTTAATAGGATTATTCATGATCTCCTTGAAAGAGAAAACCCTTGACAGAATATTATTTATCCTTGTCGCATTTGCAACTGGCTCGATCCTTGCTACTGCACTATTTGATTTAATACCAGAATCCTTGCATCATCTTGAAGAACTAAATGCTGCAGGTGCTGGAATTACCGAAGCTTTCCTATTTTCCATTGTTATTTCTGGATTCGTGATATTTTTCATTATAGAACGATTTATTTATTGGTTTCATGGTCATGCGCATCAACACGAAAATCAATTAGTATGTTATAATAATCTTACTGAGGGTTCAGGTAAAATCTTGGATAAAGGAGAAAACATAAAAAGTTTTGTACTCCTTAATATTATTGGTGATGGTCTGCATAACTTCTTAGATGGAATCATAATCATGGTGGCTTTTTTAAGTGGACCAGCAACGGGTATTGTAATTACGCTTGCTGTGTTATTCCATGAATTACCACAAGAGATCGGTGATTTCGGGATACTCATATATGGTGGTTTTACAAAGAAGAAAGCTCTCACATTCAACTTCATTAGTGGAATGATTGCATTACTAGGTGGTTTATTAGCATTAATATTTTCTAACACTGTTGAATTATTCAATATGTTCTTTTTAGCATTTTCCGGAGGGGGATTCTTGTATATAGCTAGTACCGAATTAATGCCTGAACTAACTAAGGAGAAAGATTTAAAGAAATCTGTAGTTCAAGCATTACTATTCATTAGTGGCCTATTACTAATCATATTTTTGGTTATTATCTTGCCACATGAATGAATAATTTGAAATTGGAGCTACTTTTTACTAATTTTAATCATATAAGAAGGCTCTTAAAACAGGATACTTAATTGTATTTTTTAAAAAAAAAAATCTTAGTGTTTGCCCTTAGTTTCATAAAAATTAATTATATTTTTTGTTAATCCACTTAACTAACCATTCGGGCATGACTAGCGAAAGATATATAAGTATAATAAATATAATAGCAAAAATCCATGCAATATATGTAAACTCTGAGTAGCCAGGATGATTAAATAACAAAATCATAAGAGTATCAGCAATCAGCATTAGAAACAGGAACATTAACGATATCATTGAATAAAAAAGTAATTTTAATCCAAATTTCGCAACATTATTTGTTGATTTAACTCTCACTTGTCGAGAAACTCGTGCTATATATCCATAAATTAAATAAGAATATATAACTAGACTTAAAGTTGAATACAATCTAATGCTTACTTGACCTTCATAATCTTCACTAGGAATTCCCCACCAGTTCCATGGTAGAAAAAGAAATATGGTAATCCCGATACTAATAACAATGATATATATAAAATACTTTTCTCCTTTGTTGGTAATTTCACTCGCAAACCGATACAAGAAAATATTCGATATTACAACCATAGTATATCCAAATGGAAGCGAAAATCTATAAATCTCTTTATAAAATCCAGTAATGGCAGCTTCAGCTAATCCTATACTCAACATAATCAACGCTAATGTTAAAAAAGTAAAAACCATTGTTAAATAATATGGAGGTTTAACTTTCCTTTCTTTCCATTTTCGGTACATTAAATATGAAACGATCAAGCCAAAAATAGAAAGACTTATGTAATAAATTAGAATTGGAAATACTCTAAACTCAAAAGGACTATAGGTCATAATTTAAATCTCACTAATATTAATACTATATTAATTATATTTTAAAATTATGGAAATCATTAAAATTTATAGGACACGGGTAGCAATTTAAGTTAGTTATGACGAAATTATTAAGGGATATTTGGATATTAGCCGAGAGTGGGCTTGTAATGTTTCATAGAGTATTTAATAAAAAAATAGACGCAAACCTTTTTGGGGGGATGCTTACAGCACTAAACTCATTTGCTGAAGAACTTTCTGAAGGAGGTTTATCCAATTTTGAGCTTGCTAATAAACGGTTTACAGTTGCAAAGGAAGGAAACTATCTCTTTATCGCTAATGCTGAAAAAAAAAATAGCATCAAAAAAGTAAAAATTGAATTAGAAAAGCTGAAAAAGCGATTTTTTGAATTTTACCCTGAAAACCTTCTTCTCAATTGGAACGGTGATACTTCTATGTTTAATGATTTTGGAGATAAAATTGAAGATTCTTTAGAATTAACGGCTTTAAAATTGGAGGAAGCTTTTTGGTAAAAAAGAAGTAAGGTTTTATATTATTCTTCGCACAATCCATCACAAGAATAATCAAAAATATTAATATCTTTAACTTCCTTTATTTTATTCAAATCAGCAATGTCAACCTCTTTCTCATTTTTTTTTGAGAAAAAAACACCTAAGTAGCAGTTTCCTTTTTTATTACAGAATCCAGTTGAAGTAATTATGTCGAAACCCTGATTATCTAAACTCTTTAAAATTTTGTTTAAAACAGCAGGTTCAATTTTAGAGGTCTTCACCTCAATCAAATTGATTATATCATATTTAGTAGGATATATTGATAGATGAACATGTTTATGCCCTTCATGTTTGCTTTCTTTGGGTGCCGTAACAAAAAAATAATCATAATTTTCAAGATCAAGCTCTTTTCGTGCTTTTTCAGGTAGTTCCCAATTTAAAATCGCTTCTTTATCATAAAGTTTACAATTAAAGAAATCTATATTTGGTTTCATATTCAATTATCTCCTATCTATCAATTTCTTAAAATTCTAGTTTTACTTATAGTTGGTTATAATTCTACATGATAATAATTTATTCCTAATTTTTATTATTATTGTTTTAATCTGATTTAAGGATAAAAAAAAGTTATTGAATTTTTAGATTTGCAATTTCTATTCGTTGTTTTTCAAATATTTAAAATTTTATTGTGTTTTATTAAGCTTAAGTATAAACCAACTAAATTTAGGTTATTGTATGACTTTATTTGATAAACTTGATAAACATGAGTTAAAAGAACTTCTTGTTAAATGTTGGATGACTCATGATGGCGCGTGGTTTTATAACACGGTAAAAGATTATGGAATTGATGCTGCAAACAAGCTCAATAAAGGAGCTATCAAAAACTTATCTATCTTAGAAATGCAAAGAATTCGAAAAGCCTTAGGAATGGAAAATACGAAGATAAAATCTTTTGAGCAACTTCAAAAATTCATAGATGACGGTTTTAGTATTTTAAAGGGAGACTTTATGAAGTTTCAATATACTTTCCCCGAAAATAACCGAATGCATTGGGAAATGGATACATGTTTCGCGTTTGAAGGAATGAAAATGATCGGAGTAAAGCAAGGTTATGAATGTGGCGTCATTTATCGTGTATGTTGCTGGTTGGATGCATTAGGAATCAAGTATGAACTTAAACCCAAGATTCGAGAATGCGTGTTATATTCTCATAAAAAGTGCATAGGAGATATTAAAGTAAAATTAGATCATTAGAAAATCGTAGAGATGGATTTTAAACTTTTAATTTAAGAATAAAAAAGGTAAAAATAAAGAGTTAAGAGAATTTTATTTAATTTCGCTATTTTAACTTGTCTTTTTGAAAGCTAAAATCCCTCCAAATTGATTAAATCGATCCACCGCAGGATTTTCTATTGATATTGTCTTTGTTATAATTCCCTTATTATTCGCGATTTGCATTAGGCGATGGATTCGATTCTTTTGTTTTTGATGGTTAATGAAATTTTCCGTTACGATTAAGAAATCTAGCTTTTCTGCTGCGGACTTGTCTTTTTTACCCCTTCCATAAATGAGAGCTTCAATATCTACCAAACTATATAACAGTAATCTGT
>JGI24724J26744_10001305_pt1 | contig 17228 bp, 13 predicted proteins | sample Cruoilmetagenom7_FD_26744 | JGI IMG/M metagenome (IMG submission 26744) | reverse complement strand
CCTATTCTATCATCATTATCGGTTCCTTTTACACCATCACCATAATCATTGGCAAAGTTTGAAATAATTTGAAATCCAACTGTTGTTAATAATGCTAAAATACAAATTAACCAATTAAAAAAACCTTCTGAAGCTGCAATAAAACTACCTACTATAATTCCAGAAATGGAAAGTGGCAGTGTTCTTAAACGAGCTGCATCAATATAATGTTTAATCATATTTGAATAGAAATTATTAAACCAATGAAACTAAAAATTATAAATCCTCAGCATTTGCAATTAGTTCTGCGATATCTAAGACTTCTATTTCATCTTCTTTATCTACAGCTTTAACTCCATCTGTCATCATTGTATTACAAAATGGGCAACCTGTTGCAATAATATCTGGTTTAATCTCTATTGCGTCTTCAGTACGTTCAATATTAATTTCTTTATCTCCTTTTTCAGCATCTTTAAACATTTGAGCTCCACCCGCACCACAACATAATCCATTTGTTTTACAGCGTTTCATTTCAACTAATTCAACATCTAGTTTTTGAATTAATTCACGAGGAGCTTCATAAATATCATTGGCGCGACCTAAATAACAAGGATCGTGAAATGTAATTTTTTNACCACTAAACTTACCTCCTTCTATGGTGATTTTACCTTCGTCTAATAAAGATTTTAACAATTCTGTATGATGAACAACTTCATAAATACCACCTAATTCTGGATATTCATTTTTTATTGTGTTAAAACAATGCGGACAAGCTGTTACAATTTTTTTTATTTCATAAGCATTTAACACTTCAATATTTGCCATTGCCTGCATTTGAAATAAAAATTCATTCCCTGCTCTTTTGGCAGGATCTCCTGAACAACTTTCTTCAGTACCTAAAACAGCAAAGTTTACATTTGCTTTGTTTAATATTTTCACAAATGCTTTGGTTATTTTTTTTGCTCTATCATCAAAGCTTCCTGCACAACCAACCCAAAATAATACATCAGGTTGTTTTCCTTGTGCCATCATTTCTGCCATTGTAGGTACGTTCATATTTAAAAAGTTTTAATTATTTTATTCGTGTTGACCGTCGTCAAAAACTTCAATAGTTACATCTTTTGGTACTAAATCTGTAAATTTACCTCTATATCTAGTTGCCTTAACTAAATGGTTATCAATCCAATGATAATTACCTCCACGTGGTTTCCCCATTAATAAACTATGGTATTTAAAACCATGCTTTTTTAGCCAAAATTCTGTTATTTCTCTATGCTCTTCTGTTCTTGAAGTAAAAAAACAGATAATATGCCCTTCATCAAACCATTTATTTAGTGTTGCTAATGCATCAGGAAAAGGTTTACACGTACCCATTCTTTCTGGCTCTTCATTAGGAACATCTTCTGTTACTGTGCCATCAATATCAATTAAATAGTTTTTGACTCCTTCAGGCAAGATAGGACTGATATGCAATCCTGCTTCTACTTTGTCGTGTAATAATTTTTCTACATCTTCTTTTTTCATTTTTATAGTTTTTTGATTTTTATAGTTTTAGTTGTGTTATTCGTCTTTCCAATTTAATCTGTCCATTTGGTTGTATTGCCAAGGCGCTCCATTATTTTCAATGTTTGTCATCATCATATTTAATTCTTGTGGCGCTGCTGATTGTTCCATCACTAAATAGCGACGCATATCAACAATAATTGCTAATGGATCTATATTTACAGGGCATTCTTCAACACAAGCATTACAACTTGTGCAAGCCCAAATTTCTTCAGGTGTTATATAATCATTTAATAATTGCTTTCCATCATCAACAAATTCACCATTTTTATTAATGTTTGCTCCAACCTCTTCTAATCTATCTCGTGTTTTCATCATTATAGCACGAGGTGACAATTCTTTTCCTGTTTGATTTGCCGGACAAGATGATGTACATCTACCACACTCTGTGCAAGTATATGCGTTCATTAACTGTACCCAATTTAAATCTGTAACATCACTTGCTCCAAACTTTTCAGGAATTGATTCATCTTCTGNTGCAGCTGCAAATGGATCAACATTAGGATCCATCATTAGTTTTACTTCATTAGTAACAGCTTCTAAATTAGTTAGCTTTCCTTTTGCATTTAAATTTGCGTAATAGGTATTTGGAAACGCTAACAATATGTGTAAATGTTTAGAATAATATAGATAATTTAGAAACACTAAAATACCTGTAATATGAATCCACCAAGCTGTGCGTTCAACAATATGCAAATTTTCATTGCTAAAACCCTCAAAGACTGGTGCTAAAAATTGACTTATTATATTTCCTGAATTCAGTCCTTGAAAATGAACATCTGTTGCATTCATTAGTAAGAATAATGACATTAAAACCATTTCAAAATACAAAATGTAAAGTGCATCATTTTTGGGAAACCCTTTCATCTCTTTATTCCAAAAACGAGGAATTCTTAGAATCATTCTTCGAGTCCAAAAAATGATTACGGAAGCTAAAACCAAAAAGGCTAAAATTTCAAACGAAGCAATTAAAAAATTATAAAAACCACCTAAGAAAGATAATACTCTGTGAGTTCCAAAAAGCCCATCAATTATAATTTCAACAACTTCAATATTAACAATAATAAAACCTACATACACTACAATATGCAAAACTCCTGCAACTGGACGCTTTATCATTTTTGATTGTCCCAAAGCTATCATTGCCATATTTTTCCAACGAGCTTTTGGATTATTAGTTCTATCAATGTTTTTACCTAATTGAATGTTTCTGGTGAGTTTTTTAACGTTTTTTACAAAGAAACCTATTCCAATAATTAAAAGAATTGCAAATGCTATGTTATCAATATAATCCATACATTTTTATTTATTGATGATTCTAATTGTTTTCTCTTTTACTCAAAAATATTTCTATTTTTTATTTTCTTCTGAAATGTATCCTTTATCTTTTTTTCCAAATAATGAAAAATGAACAAAACGTTTTGGGTGTAATTTCATTTCTCTTAATAATTCTTCTAATTCTTTTGATGAGTTTGTTAAGTTATTATACATCCCTTCATCCTTCAATAACTTTCCTAAAGTTCCATTTCCGGCTTCAACACTTGTTAAAATTTTATTTAGACTAGTAATGGTTGATTCTAAATTATGTATTGTAACTCCTAAATTTGCATTTACCAATGTATCAGAAAGTTTTGATAGGTTTTTCATTGTTACATCTGCACTAGCCAATGTTTTCCCTAATTTTTCTTCGTTATCTAAAATTAGTTGATCTACAGATTCAGAAATATTTTTAAAATTTGAAATTGTTTCATTTAATTCAGAAATACTTTTTTTTAAGTTATTTCTACTTTTAGTATCTAAAATATCTGTTAATCCTGTCATTAATGAATCTGCACTTACAATTACATTTTCAACTTTAGCTTGTAAAGGGTTTAGTTTTTCAGTTACTGAAGAAAATATATCTGATTCTATTTGACCTTGTAAAAAATCACCTGGATTTGCCATTTCGCCTTCGTAAGAAGGTACAATAGCTAATGATTTTCCGCCCATTAAACTTGCACTGTAAATTTTGGCAATACTTTTTTTAGAAAATTCAAAATCGGTCTCAACACTAAATTCAACAATTAGGTGACCTCTTTTTTCAGGTTCTTTATTAAAGTTAATACTTATTACTTTACCAACTTCAACACCATTTATAGTTACAACACTTGCAGTATTTAAGCCTTGCACATTATTGTATTCTGTTAAATAAGTTTTTGATGGGCCATCAAATAAATTTAGACCTTTCATAAAATTAAAACCCCATATAAATAAGGCGATAACACTTACTGCAACAATTCCTGTTTTTACTTCTCTTGTAATTTTCAAAATAACAATATTTACGACAGCAATATTACTAATTATTTTTGGTAGTACATAAGTAAACTTATTACGATTTTTCCATAATTGTAGCTATTGCAACTTTTTTTCCATTTTTAAATGCTACTATAAAAGCTGATTGATATCCTTTTGATTTTGCAATCTTTTGGTTTTTCTTAATTTCATCATAACTTTTAGTTCGCCCAAAATAATATCTATAAATTTTTCCAACCTTAATTCTTTCAACATTTTTTAAGCCCTTAAAATTGTATGATTTTGTTGCAAGCTTACGAGCACCAGCTGCTATTTGAACTTTAAATTCAACATTTGAATATTCTTTTTTTACTTTTATTGAATTCGTTTTAGCTGTATTATCTTCAACAACTTCTGNAGTAATTACAGTATTTAAATTTAACTGATTTATATACTTTTTAATATCTTTATAAATTGAATTTGCAAATTTTTGTTGCCCTGTTTTTGAGTTTAAGTAAGTACTCTCTGCCTTATTTGTAATAAAACCTGTTTCTATTAAAACACTTGGCATGTATGTTTGGTGCAGCACAACAAAACCAGCTTGTTTTACACCTCTGTTTTTACGCTTTAAATCTTTTGTAAAACCATCTTGAATAATACTTGCCAACTGAATACTTTGGTCTAAATACTCTTCTTGCATTAAGGTTAAACCAATTACTGATTCAGGTGAATTTGGATCAAAACCTTTATAGTTTTTTTGGTAATTATCTTCTAATAAAATTACTGAGTTCTCTGCTTTTGCAACTTCAAAATTTTGACGATTGGCATGTGTACCTAACACCCAAGTTTCAGAACCTGAGGCTTGTGAATTATGAGCATTACAGTGAATTGAAACAAACAAATCTGCATCTGCTTTATTTGCTATTCTTCCTCTTTCCCATAAATCAACAAAAACATCGGTTTTACGTGTGTAAACTACTTTAATATTTTGTTGCTTCTCTAATAACTTTCCAACTTGCAATACAATTTTTAAAGCAATTTCTTTTTCCTTGCTTTTTTTATAACCTACTTTACCAGGATCTTTACCTCCATGACCAGCATCTAATACTACAATAAAATCTTTTTTTTGAGAAAAAGCAGTATAACTATTAGAAAGAAAGGTTATTAAAAATACGAAAACCAGACTTAAATTCGTTGTAACTTTAATTTTAGAAAAGAGTTGTGAGTTCATCAATAATTTTAATTATTTTTGGCGTTTGTAATTTGTGTGTTTCAAATATTAAGCCATACATTTACAACAATCAATTATGTGGTTGATTAATTTATAAGCTAATGTAAAAAAACTTATGCTATCAGCCCAATTTATAAGGGTTTTTTATAAAAAATTTCATTATTAAAACATATTATAAAAATATATATTCTACCATAGTATTGATAGTTGCTTTCAGCTTTATCAATTTAACTGTTTATTCTCAAGAATTAAAACAAANTACTTTAAAAAAAGGCTCNCTTAAAGTAAAGGANACAGTAATAAAGCAAGTGAAAGATTCNTTAAATGTTACTTCTATAGATTCAATTACAAAACCTATAGAACTTCTTGAAAGCATTATAGATCATTCTGCTGACAGTTTAATTAGGCAAGATATTAAAAATAATAAAATTATATTGTTCAATAATGCACATGTACATTATAAAGATATTGATTTAACTGCTGGATATATTGAAATTAGTAATAACACTAATGAAGTTTGGGCTAGAGGAATTAAAGATACAGTTGGAAATTATACGCAATTACCTGTTTTTAAACAAGGCGCTGAAGAAACCACACAAGATTCTATTGCTTTTAATTTTAAAACCGAAAAAGCTAAAATTTGGGGTTTAAAAACTGAACAAGATGGTGTTTTTATAAGAGGCCAAGTCACAAAAAAAGAAAACGATTCTACCATATTTATTCGAAATATTAAATTCACTACTTCTGAAAAAGATAACCCTGATTTTTATATTAAAACAAGTAAAGCAAAAATAGTTCCTAATAAAAAATTAGTAATTGGTTTAAGTAATTTGGTGATACAAGACGTTCCAACTCCATTATTTTTACCTTTTGCCTATATTCCATTAACTAAAGGAAACACATCTGGTTTTATAATGCCAACTTGGGGTGATACTGCACAACAAGGGTATTTTCTACAAAATGGTGGTTATTACTTTGCTATTAATGACTTTGTTGATTTAGCAGTTCTAGGAGACGTTTACACCAATGGTAGCTGGGGTTTTAGAACAGAATCTAACTATAATGTTAGATATAAATTTAATGGTAATTTTAGTTTTAGATATGAAAATTTAAAAAATAGTATTAGAGGTTTTGATGATTTTTCTAAAACAACAAACTATAATATTAGATGGAGCCATAGTCAAGATACTAAAGCAAGTCCAAACTCAAGNTTTTCAGCTTCTGTTAACTTAGGAAGTAGCACTTATTACAGAGAATCATTAAATGAGTTTAACACTAATTCATTTTTAAACAATACATTAAGTTCTTCTATTTCATATTACAAAAAGTTTGTTGGCACACCGTTTAATATCTCACTTTCAGCAACACATTCTCAAAATACAAATACTGAAAGTATTTCTATGACATTGCCTTCTTTGCAATTAAATATGGATAGAATTTATCCTTTTGCACCAAAATCTGGAGCAAAGAAAAATGCAATACAAAAACTAGGTGTTACTTATTCTTTAAAGGGAGATAATAGAATTAATACTACTGATGAATTTTTCTTTAAAAAAGAAATGTTTGAAACTGCTAAATCTGGAATTCAACAAAACTCTACATTTAGTACAAATATGAAAGTCTTTAAATATTTTACCCTATCGCCAAATGCAAATTATAAAGAAGTTTGGTATTTTGATAAAATTAATAAAACCTACAACTCAACAGAAAACATAATTGCTACAGACACTATAAATAAATTTAGCGCTTTTAGAGAATATTCAGCTGGAGTTTCTTTGTCGACAACTGTTTACGGTATGTTAAACTTCAAAAAAGGAAGATTACAAGCAATTAGACACGTAATGAGACCTAGTATTTCTTATGGATATAGGCCTGATTTTAGTTCTTATTACGAAGAAGTTCAACAAAGTGAAGATGTAAATGACATACTTGAATACTCTCCATTTTCTAATGGAATTTATGGAAGTCCTAGTAAAGGGCTCTCAAATAGTTTAAGCTTTAGCTTAAATAACAGTTTTGAAGCCAAAGTAATGTCAAAAGATTCTACTGAAGTTGAGCCTAAAAAAGTTACACTTATTAATAATCTTAATTTCTCTTCAAGTTATAATATGGCAGCTGACTCCTTAAAATGGAGCCCTGTTAGAATGACAGCAGGAACTGATTTTTTTGACAAAAAACTAAAATTAAACATTAATGCTACATTAGATCCTTATGCAATTACTGCTGAAGGTAGAAGAATAAACACTTTTAATATAAATAATAACGGTAGTTTATTTAGATTAACAAACGCTGGCTTAACAATGAATTACACTATTGCCAGTAGCAAAGATGGAAACAAAAAAGATTCAAAACAAAAAAATGCACAAGCAAATAATTCTGATGGTATTTTTGGTGAAGATTTAAATAATAGCAACGATATAAACTCGGAAGAACAAAGAGGTGAAAAAACAACAAAAACAGCTAAATTATACAATGCTACGTTTCCTTGGAATTTAAGCCTTGCATATTCTTTAAATTACTTGAATACCAATAGACAAAATGAAATTTCATCCAATTCATTAATGTTTTCAGGTGATATTGAATTAACTCCTAAATGGAAAGTTGGCGTCTCTTCAGGTTATGATATTAAAAGTAAAGGATTTAGTTACACACAATTACGTTTTTCTCGTGATTTAGATAGTTGGAAATTGAATTTTAACTGGGTACCNTTTGGAACCCGACAAACTTATTATTTCTTTATTGGTGTTAAATCATCAATGCTAAGTGATTTAAAATACGATAAAAGGCAAGTACCTGACAGGCGATTATTTTAAGTTCANAAAAGTTAAGGTTAAACTAAATTTTATAATATGAAAAAAATAATTAACACTAAAAATGCTCCTGCACCTATTGGCCCATACAACCAAGCTGTTTTAGCAGGAAATACATTATACACATCTGGTCAAATTGCATTAAATCCTACAACAGGAAAATTAGTAAATGATTCTATTGAAAATGAAACAACTCAAGTATTGGAAAATATGAAAGCTGTTTTAACAGAAGCAGGTATGACATTTGAAAATGTTGTAAAAGCATCCATATTTGTTAAAAACATGAACGATTTTGCAAAAATAAACAACGTTTACGGAAGCTATTTTAATGCTGAAACTGCTCCAGCGCGTGAAACTGTTGAAGTTGGAAATTTACCCTTATTTGTGAATGTTGAAATTTCTATGATTGCGATTAAGTATTAAACTTAAACCGATTTTATTAAAAGCTCTGCAGTTGCCGGATTTGTAGCCAAAGGTACATCATGAACATCGCACAAACGCATTAACATAGCAATATCTGGTTCATGTGGATGCTTATCTAATGGATCTCTAAAAAAGAAAACCATATTTGTTTTCCCTTCAGCAACTCGTGCAGCAATTTGAGCATCACCACCATAGGGTCCTGATAAAAATTTCTTCACATTAAATCCTGATTTTTCAGCATTTTTACCTGTTGTTCCAGTAGAAATTAATGTAATTTCTTTTGCTAAGATTAACGCTTTAAAATCCATTAAAAACTGAATCATTTCTGCTTTTTTACCATCGTGAGCAATAATTGCTATTTCCATAATTATAATTATTTAAGTGAAGCCGAATATTCTATCAAATCTACAATTTTAGTGGCATAACCAAACTCATTATCATACCAAGAAATAATTTTATAAAAATTTTCATTTAATGCTAAGCCCGCATTTGCATCAAAAACAGAAGTTCTTGATTCAGATACAAAATCTTGCGAAACAACTTCGTCTTCAGTATATCCTAAAACCCCATTTAATTCATTTTCTGAAGCAATTTTCATTACCTTTTTTATTTCAGCGTATGATGTTGATTTTTTTAATCGAACAGTTAAATCTACCANTGAAACATCAACAATTGGAACTCTTACAGCCATTGCTAGTATTTTACCTTCCAATTCAGGCATAATTTTAGTAATTGCTTGCCCTGCACTTGTTGTGGTAGGGATCATATTATTTAAAGCTGATCGTCCTCTTCTCCATTGCTTTTCTGGGCCATCAACAGTGTTTTGACTTCCTGTTGTAGAATGAACTGTTGTCACTAAACCCTCAATAATATCAAAGTTTTCATTTAAAACCTTTAATATTGGCGCTAAACAATTAGTTGTACACGATGCGTTAGAAAAAACCAAATCATTTTTAGAAAGCAATGTGTTATTTACACCCATTACAAACATTTTTGCATCATTTGAAGGTGCTGAAATTACTACCTTTTTTGCACCTCCTTTTAAATGAAGTGCTGCTTGATTTTTATTGGTAAAAAAACCTGTTGACTCTATAACAAAATCAACATCTAATTCGTTCCATTTTATATTTTCAGGATTTTTTTCTGAAGTAATACGAATGGTTTTTCCATTAACTATTAAGCTTTTATCTTTTACTTCAATAGTTCCATTAAATTTACCGTGTACAGAATCGTATTTTAATAAATATGCTAAATGATTTGCCTCAAGCAAATCGTTAATAGCAACAACTTCAACTTTTTCTCTTGTAATTATTGATCTAAAAGCTATACGGCCAATTCTTCCAAAACCGTTTATCCCTATTTTAATCATGTATTTTTGATTAGAAATAATTTATATGTTAAATAGACATAATATCACTTACGCGCAATAANTCTTTATTAATTAAGTGGTGTTCTTTAACTGCATTTTCCAAATCAGTAGTTTCAACTTTNTTATTTACTAAACCTACCATTAAATTTGTTTGGCCATCTAGTAATAACTCAACCGCTTTTACTCCTAATCTTGTTGCTAAAACACGATCAAAACAACTTGGTGAACCTCCACGCTGCATATGTCCTAATACTGAAACTCTTACTTCGTATTGTGGTAAGTTTTCTTCAACATAATCAGCCAATTCAAATACACTTTTTCCAATTTTATCACCTTCAGTTACAACTACAATACTTGATGATTTTCCTGATCTTTTACTTCTTTTTAAAGATTCTAATAAACGGTCTAAACCTAAATCTTCTTCAGGAATTAAAATTTCTTCAGCTCCTGCACCAACCCCTGCATTTAAAGCAATAAAACCTGCATCACGCCCCATAACTTCAACAAAAAATAACCTGTTATGTGAACTTGCTGTATCTCTAATTTTGTCAATTACATCAACAACGGTGTTTAAAGCTGTATCATAACCAATGGTAAAATTCGTTCCAAAAATATCATTATCAATAGTACCCGGAATACCTATACAAGGAAAATTATGTTCTTTATTAAAAATCATTCCTCCAGTAAAAGTACCATCTCCACCAATTAAAACTAGTGCATCAATTTCAGCACTTTTAAGATTTTTATGTGCTTTTGCTCTACCTTCTGCAGTTCTAAACTCGGTAGAACGGGCAGATTTTAAAATTGTTCCTCCACGGTTTATAATATTACTTACATGACGTGATGTTAATTTTTCAAAATCGCCATCAATTAAACCTTGGTAACCTCTATAAACACCTAGGCAATCTATATTGTAATATGTACAAGCTCTCACAACTGCTCTAATAGCAGCATTCATTCCTGGTGCATCACCACCCGAGGTCATTACACCAATTCTTTTTATTTTTTTTCCCATAAAACGTGCTACAAAATTAGCTTTAAATTTTATACTATTTGTCTTTTACCACAAATTTACTGGATAAACGTTTGTATCTTTTAATTTTTGAATTTCAGAAGTAACATACTCTTTATCTTGTTTGTAAGTTACTCCAAACCAACGTGCGTTAGATTTTAATACTTCCATAGTTGCAATATTATTTACAATTACTTGGTTTATTGCTAACGGAATAAAAAACTCAGCTTTTGGTTCTTTATAATTTTCTTCTAAAAATTCTTCAAATAACGATGAAGAAACTTCAAAATATTTAGGTGTAAACCCGAAAAAATTCATTGAAACAATTGTTTCTTCTGAAATTGGAATTAATTGTTCATTATCATTTTTAAACTTTAAAACTCCCTCAACTTTTTCAATATGAGTACGCTCAGTTAATCCTGTTAAATAACCTTTTTCATTTACTTTACATTCACCTCTTGATACAGAACCAAATTCAGAAATTGTATTTTTTAAAACATAGCCAATCATATTAAAATCTGTTGAATTTTTATCAATTTCATTTAATGAATTTGCCATTACTTCAAAAGCTTCTTTTCCATAAAAATCATCAGCATTAATAACTGCAAAGTTTTCTTTTACAACATCTTTAGCCATTAATANTGCGTGACCTGTTCCCCAAGGTTTTTCTCTATTATTATCTTTAAATCTATCAGGAATATTTTCTAATTCCTGAAAAACATATTCTACTTCAATTTTACCTTCTAACTTTTGATTGAAAAAAGCTTTAAAATCTTCTTCAATACTTTTTCTAATAATAAATACTACTTTTCCAAATCCTGCTTGTATTGCGTCAAAAATTGAAAAATCTAAAATTGTATCTCCTTGTTTTGTAAATGTATCTAATTGCTTTAATCCACCGTAACGGCTACCTATTCCTGCTGCTAAAACTACTAAAGTTGGTTTATTCATTTTTATTTAGTTTTTTATTTTTGAATTGAATTAATTTATTGTTTATTTTAACTGTATCAGTTGGTGCTAATGTATTAATTGTATCTTTAACTATCTTCTTTCTTAGCCCAATTTTTTCTAACAATTCTTTACCATTATCAAAATCTATTTGATAACTTAAACCAGCACCTTGTGTGTATCCTTCCTCTTCTTCAGTATATTGAATTTCGTTTTGACGATTAAAAACAGATGATCGCAATGTTCCTTCTTCGTTCATTAAAAACTCCACATTTACTTCGCCAATAACACTCGATTGTTCTTTTGAACTAATTGGAACACCTACTTTACCGTTAATTATTACTCTATCATTTACCTGATAATCTAGTGCTATTGCAAGTTGATCGTCAATATTTAAATTATCTACTTTATTTTTCTCTCCAACGGTATAAACTGGCTTAAATTTGAAGCGATTATTTCCTTTATTAAAAATATTATCGAAAGCATTTGAAATTAAATCAGATGCTGTACCATAAACTAAACCATTGGTATTTACACTTAAATCACTTTCATTATAAAATGCACCTGAAGCTAACAACGATACAAAATGCCTAGTTTTACTTGTTTTATCGTTATCATTTAACTTAAATGCAAGCTCTGATGCTACTGTTGAACTNGAGTTTGGAATTTCAATATCAAAATCTCTTTGAGAATTAAAAAGTTCNCCTGAAAAACGTGTAATTAAATCTATNGGGATTTTTCTGTTTGAAGTTATATTTTCTAATAACGATTTTGGATTTGCAGAAACTCTATGAACCGCATCAATATTAATTTGTGCGGTGTAAGGATCTCCACTCCAAGAAATACTTCCTCCTTTTTTTACTGTAAATGGTTTATTGATAAAGCCTCCGTATTTAAAATTGTAAATACCATTATCAACNACAAAATCGCCATACATATCAAATTTATCTTTGGTATCTAATTCTAATTGTAAATTACCTGTTCCACTACCTTGTAAATAACTACCTGTTGTTTTATCTAAAACCATTTCAACAACAGCATCTTTAGTAACTTCTATATTAAAATTTAATGATAAACCCTTCAGTTTTTCAGAAATAAATGCTTTTCTCTTTTCTTCGTTTTCTTCTAATTCGTTTTTATTAATAAACCTAATTAATTGCGAGCTTTCAACAGTTTTCACATCGCTTATTGGTATTACAAAACGAGTGCCTTTTTTCGTTTTCCCAACAACATCAATTATCAACTTATCAGTTAATCCTTTTATTGTTGCATTTCCTTCAATAAAACCAGTACCATAATATACTGAAGTCTCTTCTTCAACAGTATTTAACACTAATAAATTAGTTGTATTTAACGATAAATCTAATAGCCAATTATCAAAATATGAATGTGATAATGTACCTGATAATTGGGCGGTAGTATTATGTGCTTTATCTTTTAAATTTACATCTTCAAAAACAAAAGTTTGATTATTTAAGTGGATGATACTTGTTCCGTCAAAATCATAATCTACATTTATATAAGGAAAATATAAACCTGCGTTATCTAAAAACAAATCACCCTCCATTGTTGGGTTATTTAGAAAACCTGTTACTTGAACATCTCCATAAACAAAACCTCTAATTTTGTTAAAAACATCTTCACCCAACGGGCTAAACGCATCTAATTTAAATGCTTCAAAATTTACATTTACGTCTAACGTGGGTTGTTCTGTTGTAAAATTAAGTTCTCCAATTGCTGATAAACTCACACTTTCTTCATTTTCTAACAAAACGTTTAGTGCATATTTTTTTAAAGAATTTTTTCCTTCTATGTCAATTTTTAAATTCCCTTGCTTAGAATTATTAATAGTTACATTAGACACTAATAAGTTAGCAGTTGGCTTAATTTTCTCTTGCAATTGGTTGTAATCAAGAGTTCCGTTTATAGTACCTTTTAGTTTTAAACTATCAATTTCAGGTGTAATACTTGATAGTTTTACATCTTTAAAATTAAAATGAAGTTCTTTTGAAATGGTGTCATTTATAACACCATAAAGTTCAATTTTTTCATTTTTTGAACTTGCTAAGAAAGGGCTAATGGTATATGTTTTTGTAGCATTATCAAAAACAACTTTATTATCAAGATTATTTGATGGGTTTATAAACCATTTATTANTTTTAAATGTAAAATTAGATTTTTGAATTCCAAAAACAGATTTATTATCTTTATTAAATGTATGATAAAAAGATAAATTATAATCTTCCGTTTTTAATTTCCCTCCTTTAAATTCAGTTCTAAAATATAACGTATCATTTAACGTGATATTTACCAATTGTAAATCTGAAATATCATAATTACTAATGTTAATTTTATCTACAGATAACTGCGTATTAAATAGCGGGTTTTTATTATCTATTTGTAAATTTAAATCGTCAATTATTGTTTTAAATGCTTCTACTTTGGGCGATTTAATGCTTAATTTAAATAAATTATCATCAGAATTAATAGTACCTCTTATTGATGAATTTGCTGAAAGTGTTATTTCAGGATAGAATACTTCTACAATTTTATTGTAAATTTTAAATCTAAAATCTAAAAATTGACCTGATGAAACTTCATGTGGGTTGTAATTTGAATAAATACTCCCAATTGAATTTTGTGCAAGTTTACCAAGTTCATTAAACTTAAATACTCCTTTTACGTTACCATCAACTATTTCAGAAGAATTAATTGTAATTGTTCTTATACTATCTAAAAATGAAGATGTTACATTAAAATCTTTGAAAAAATAATTTCTTTTTTGATTGGTATATAGTGAATTTTTAAAATCAATTGTACCTACTAAATCATCTAATGAGTTTCCTTTTACATTAATTTCTATTTCTCCTTTAACATTAGAAATACTATCACGTTTAAAAACATTTATTGCTTTCAAATCACAATAATCTATTAAAGTTTTAAAATTAAACGTATAAATATCTGATGAAAAATTTGCTAAACCATTAAAATTTAGCTTGATATTTTCATCATTCACTTCCATTTCACCATTAAAATGCTCGCTTTTCACAACACCATTTAATGTGATGTTTTTATAATTGTAGTTATTGTATTGGTATTGAGAAATAACTCCATTTACTGAAGTATTCATAGTTTCTAAAGTAAATCCTTCACCATCTACATCGCCTTCTATTGAAAAATTTCCAATTAACGGATTATTGATAATTTTACCCAAATCAAAATCAATAATTTTAATATGCCCAATATATGAAGCTTCATCAATGTTTGAAATATTTGTTAGTTCTAAATCTGAAACAGCATTCCCAATTTTTGTACTTAAGTTTAATTGAGTGTTAATCAAATTTTCAGTTAAGTAAACATTTCCATTTAACGTAAACCTTCCTAATTTCATAAAAGAAGATGGTAATGTTTTTCCTAAAACATTTGGTAATAACGTTTTTAAATGGTTATAATCTGAAGTTAAGTTTGTTAAATTACCCTCTAACGAGAATCCTTTTTCTTGATTAAATGAATTTTTAAAATTCAAATCTCCTTTAATTATTGCGTTTTTATCACTAAACAATTTAAGGTTTTGGGCATTCAAATCATTTAATTTCCCTGTAATTTCTGTTGTAAAATGCACACATCATTAGTTCCTAGCTCATTATAAAACTTCTTCAAGTCTATTAATGATACATCTGCACTAATAACATCAGCGTTAATGGTAACTAAGTCATTAAAATTAGAAAAATCTTCTCTATTATAAGTGAAAATTAAATTGGTTAATACAGTTGAAGTTTCAGTTTCTAATTTTGTATTTAAAAAATTCATAAACGATTTTGTGTACGTAAAATCTGTAGATAAATTACTTATTTCAATACCATGATTTTCAACAAAGTTTAAACCTCTAATATTTGTGTAAACATTGGGTCCTTCAATTTTAAAATTTTGTGTACCGCCATTAATATTTCTAAAAAATAATGGCTTATCAGTTGGTTTATTTTCATCAATAAGTTCAACATAACCATTTACTAATTTCAAATTAGTTGCTGTTAAAATAAATCCTGAAGGTTTATCACTTCTAACACCATCATCAAATTTATCAACAAAAACAGTTAAAGCATCATCATTTTCTCCTTCATAGGTGTTCATGTTAACTTTAAAATTATTTAAAGAGATTTGACCAAATTTCAGTTTACTATTTATCATATTTCTATAACTAAAAACTGAAGTTGTTAAATTTTGAACGTAAATTAATGTATCTGTATGGTGATTTCTAATTAAAACATCTTTTAACTGAACACTACCTAAAAAAGATAAATCAACTTTTTTAATTTGTATAGCTACATCAAATTCTTTTTTTAAATAATTTGTAGCTGTATTACCTAATTTAGTTTGTATTGCTGGAAAAGACAATATAATGCTAACTATTACTAATAATAGTAATAATACAGTTAAAATTCTAACAACTATTTTTTTAATTCGTTTGATATGCGCTAAATTTGCATTTTAATGGCAATTTTCGTGCCTTATTTGTTCTTATATATTATTAAATGAATAAAAATAAACCCATTTATATCCTTGGTATTGAATCGTCTTGTGATGATACAAGTGCCGCTGTAATTTGCAACGGTAAAATACTATCAAATGTTGTTGCAAACCAAGAAATTCATGCCAAATATGGCGGTGTTGTTCCTGAATTAGCTTCGCGTGCNCATCAACAAAATATTGTTCCTGTAATTCAACAAGCAATTCAACAAGCAAATATCGACAAAAAAGACTTAAATGCCATAGCTTTTACACGCGGACCTGGATTAATGGGTTCTTTATTAGTTGGAACCTCTTTTGCTAAGTCACTTTCACTTGCTTTAGATATTCCGTTAATAGCTGTAAATCATATGCAAGGACACGTTTTAGCGCATTTTATTGAAGATGAAAGTATGCAAAAACCTCCGTTTCCTTTTTTATGTTTAACCATAAGTGGCGGACATACACAAATTGTAAAAATTACCAACTATTTTACCATGGAAGTTTTAGGCGAAACGTTAGACGATGCTGTTGGTGAAGCTTATGACAAATCGGCCAAAATACTTGGATTACCTTATCCTGGAGGACCTTTAGTTGATAAATATGCTAAACTTGGCAATGCTAAAGCTTTTAAATTTACAAAGCCTAAAGTTAATGGTTTAAACTTTAGTTTTAGTGGTTTAAAAACAGGGATTCTTTATTTTATTCAGAAAAAGATAAAAGAAAACCCTAATTTTATTGAAGAAAATTTAAATGATATTTGTGCATCAATTCAATATACAATTGTTGAAATATTGTTTGATAAATTGAAAAAAGCAGTAAAAGAAACCGAAATAAATCATATTGCAATTGCTGGTGGTGTAAGTGCAAATTCTGAAATAAGAAAAGTCTTAAAATCTTATGAAACATCTTTAGGTTGGACAACTTATATTCCGAAATTTGAATTTACTACTGATAATGCAGGTATGATTGCTATTGTTGGGTATCTTAAATATTTGGAAAATGACTTTTCAAATACTTCAACAACCGCAACAGCAAGATTAAAAGTAAACGATATTTAACACTAATTATATTATGACTTTCAACTTTAAAAAGCTAGTATTTATTTTAACAATT
>JGI24724J26744_10001302_pt1 | contig 17254 bp, 15 predicted proteins | sample Cruoilmetagenom7_FD_26744 | JGI IMG/M metagenome (IMG submission 26744) | reverse complement strand
TTCATATCGACAACGCGGCCGTCCATTTTGTCGGCGTAACCGGCAAAATAGTAATACCACTGGGCCTCGGCGGTGATATTGGCAATCGTTTCGCGCAAGGGCCGCCCATTGTCGTTGGTTTCAAGTTCGGCCATGCGCGGGGCGTTGGCCTCAAGCAGCGCGCCAAGCTTGCGGATCAGCGCCGCCCGCTGTGACGGTGCCATGGTGCGCCACGGGCCGCGCATGGCCTCATTGGCGGCTGCCACGGCCCTGTCGATGTCCTTTACGCCACCGAATGCGGTAAGCGCCCAGGGGGCACCGGTCGCAGGGTTGATCGAAGGCACAAGTTCGCCGTCGATCGGTGCAACCCATTCTCCGCCGATAAATAGTTTCTTTTGTGTATAGGCAAATTGCTCTGTCATCTGGTCACCTGCTTGTTAGCCAAAACCCGTCAGTAAGAACATTCATTTGGTCGCACTCGGGCCGTCAGGCAAAACCATATTGCTAGTGAAATCAGCCTGTTATAGCTGTTTCGCTTCAAAAGCAGTCAGGTTATCTGCCGTCCGAATTTGGATTCTGGACTCGTCTGATATATCGATATGAACNACCGGGATTGTCGAAACGTCAATCGTGAATCGTGAAATTAGGAGCTATGTCGTCGTGATAAACATATATGTGATGGGGTTTTCGCAGAACCGGCCTGGATCAGGTGTCAAGGGCGGAGTAAAAGTCGGCCACTTTATGCCTGCGCCCACAGAGCCCGATTCCAGTTGATTTGCAAGGTCTGAGGTTGTCGCGCGTTGGCCATTAGGCCAATTNTTGCACGCGGNGTTGTGCGCCGCTCTCGGTCAATCAGTTCCNGTTCAGTAAGGCGCAGAAGATAGCGGGAATGATCAATGATCCCTGTAAGCGCATCCAGCTTCGGGCGGCTCACGCGTTGGCTGCGCCGATATCCCAGAGGAACAGAAAGCGCAAACATCTTGGCAACGGTGTGAGGGATTATTGCATCGGCGTTCACATAAGGGGAGGTTACCCATTAGGGGATATTACCCAGCCAGAAAAGGTAAAACAGAAAACTCTAATTCAAAACGGTCTAATTCTCAGGGGGCAGAGTAAATTGTTATGTTGGCAATAGTTGACAAGCCCTCGCTATACTCTATCTTTTCCCCCTTGATCACGCGGCCTGATCCGCGCAAAAAGCAATCCGCTCGGGGATTAGCAAATCACATTTTGCCGTTTTTACAGACACAGCCATTTTACCGCTACCGCCAAAACCTTGCCAAGATCATGAAAGAGCAGCGATGACAGGTCAGCCCAAAAAAAAGAAACTAACCCGCGCCAAACAGGTGGAAGCAACACGAAACTCATTATTCAGGGCGGCTACAAAAATCGTCGGGGATCTGGGATACGCTGATGCTTCGATCACACGGATAACAGACGAAGCGAATGTCGCGCAGGGCACCTTTTACAATTATTTCAAGTCACGGCAGGAACTCAGCAACCAACTCCTTCCGGTTCTCGGAGATAATTTGCTGGATTACATCCGCCGACAGGTCAGCGGCATTTCGAACGGGCTCGAACGGGAAGAAGCCGGATTTCGCGCCTTTTTTAAATATTTGCTTGAAACGCCTGAATTCTACCGCATCCTCAACGAGGCGGAGATATTTGCGCCCAAGGCCTACAAATCCCACATGAAGAACATGGTAAACGGGTATGTTAAGGCGCTGTCGCACAGCAAGAAAGAGGGCTTTCTTCCCGGCTATGACGAACGTGAACTGGAGGTCATAGCCTATATTCTACTCTCGGCCAGAAACTATCTCAGTATGCGCTACAGCTATGAAGAAGGGGTCGTCCATCCGATTCCGGAATGGGTGATCAACACATATATGAAAATGATCTCGGGCGGGTTTTCCACAGGTCGCGACAGCCCGCCGCCGCCCGGCATCGCCCGTCAGGAAACCGAGCTGCATACGCTTGGCACAGGGCAAAGGACAAAGCCCAGTTTTATTGTCACCGACGAAGAAAAGGGCCGTGTCGTTCTGGAACTGCTGAACTTTCAGAAATTCCTTGGGGGCAAGGATATGGCGATGCATCATGGCCTGCTTGATTTGTTGGGCGCGACAGCCGCCCGCATCGTCGGCAGTAGCGAAATGCACAGGGGCCTTCGGGGACCAGACAACCTTTCGATCACGATTTGCGATTCTGTCGGCGGCGGAAAACTGGTTGCCGAGGGGATCGGCATCGTTGCGGGGCCAGATACGTTTCACCTGACCCTTCACATTCGTCGCAATTCAAAAGACGGGCCTCTTGTGGCCATGGCGCAAGCCATGTTTCGCAGCGGTAAAACCGCCCTGAGTGGTTAGGGTCAGGACCCATTCCGGTCAGCCCGCCCTGCGGCTTGTCATTTGATTTTGGACGCGTCCCAACCGGTTTGTGGCGCAAGTTCCGTCGCCAGTTTCTTGAGCTCGTCCGACACCAGACGGACGGCCCGCGTCGGCTGTCGGCCAGGCAATTTACCAAGGACCGTCGACAGCCTGATATTCGGACATAGGTTGACCCTTGCCAGACGACCGCTTTTCAGTTCGTGCTCAACCGAGGAAGGTGGCAGTACGACGTATCCGNCCCCCCGATGCGCCAGTTCTTTCATCACCGGAAGGGAGTCAATCTCNATGCTTGGCTCGAATGACAAGCCAAGGGAAATAAAAGCCGATTCCAGCGTCAGGCGAAGCATGTGCGGGCGCCACGGGGCGATCAACTGCCTGTCGGACAGCTCTGACAGGTGCATTTCGGTTTTACCCGCAAGTGAAGCAACCGAGCCAAACACCATAAGATCTTCTTCGATGAAAGGGGTGGTTTGCGCGGCGTCATATTCCTTTGAATGGTACAGAACCGCCATATCCAGCCGCCCGCTGATCAGCCATTCATAAATTGTGCCGCTGAACGCCTCGATGACATGGACGCGAAGATTCGGATAGGCCGCGCGCATCCTCTGGAGCAGCGGTGGAACCAGCGTGACGGCATAGGCCGACGGCACCCCCAGAAACACCGATCCGGTGGGATTTTCCTTGTTCATCTGAACGCTTTCCCTAGCGGCAATCCATTCTCGCTGGATGCGTCTGGCATGTTCCAGGATCAGTTTTCCGTCTTCTGTCGGCTCGACTCCCTGAGCGTGCCGGCGCAACAATTTGGCCCCGAACGCGTCTTCCAGCGCGCGAACCTGACGGCTGAGCGCGGGTTGAGCGATGTGCAAAAAAGCCGCGGCCTTCGAAATGCTGCGCCATTCGACAATCTGAATGAAATTCGACAGATGCGTCAGGTTCAGGTTTGATATCATTTCGTCTCTTTCAAACGGCGGGGTTGGGATGATCGGGTAAACTTATGGAAATCTGCTTTGAACGTCCATGCTGAAAACACATATAACGTATCCCAATATGGCATTGGACGCATGGTCACATGGCGGCTAGCCTTTATGGATGTGCGCGGGCGGGATGGGAATCCGGTTTTGCCTGAGGCTGGCGAGTTGAGTTTTGGCGAGGCAAGCACAATGGGGGGCGACCGCGAAAAAGAACCTCCCGAATACATGAATTCACGGTGGTGAACCCGTGATAATAAAAAATGATCGGGGGCGAGCAACATGCGCATTGAAGGAAAAGTGGCAATCATAACCGGGGCAGGGTCGGGATTTGGCGAAGGCATTGCCAAACGCTTTGCCGCCGAGGGTGCCAAGGTGGTCGTGGCGGACATCAATGGTGAGGGTGCCCGGCGCGTGGCGGACGAAATAGGCGCGGCCGCCGTGGCCATCGCAACCGACGTCACCTCAATGGCCGATGTAAAGGCCATGTTCGCCCAGGCCGAGGACAGCTTTGGCCGCCTCGACATCCTGATCAACAACGCCGGATATACCAGCCGCAACGGATCAATGATGGATGTGGACGAAGCAACGTTTGACCGCATTTACGACGTCAACACCAAAGCAATCTATCTGGCGGCAATCGCCGGAGTTCCCGTGCTGAAGAAATATGGTGGCGGTTGCATCGTCAACATCGCTTCGATCGGGGCCTTGCGCCCGCGTCCGGGTCTGGTCTGGTACAATGGCTCCAAGGGGGCGGCGCTGAACCTGACCAAGGGGATGGCGGTCGAACTGGCCCCCGACAATATCCGCGTCAATGCAATTTGCCCGGTGCTGGCCGAAACTGGTCTGCTAGAGGAATTCATGGGCGTGGAAGATACCCCAGAAACCCGCGCGGCGTTTCTGGCAACCATCCCGCTTGGGCGGCTTGGGCGGCCATCAGATGTTGCCGGGGCGGCGCTCTATCTGTGCTCTGACGACGCTGAATTCATCACCGGCATTTCCATGGAAGTAGACGGAGGCCGCGGAGTCTAACCCGATGCAGAACCCTTTTCGCAACCTGAAACTTGATCAACAGACCATCGTCGCCATCATCTTTGTGGCGATCTTCACGGTATTTTCTATCGGATTGTCGGGGTTCTTTTCGGTTGGCAACCTGCTGACTCTGGTGCGCTCTGTTTCGGTTCTGGGCATCCTTTCGCTTGGCATGGCCATTGTGGTGATTGGCCGCGGCATTGATTTGTCGATGATTGCGACGCTGGCGGTGGCCTCGGCCGTGGTTCTGATGCTGGCGGGGGATGGATACCGGCCTGAACTGGCGGTGCTGGCCGGGCTGATATTTGCCATTGCCATTGGCATGACCAACGGGTTTCTGGTGGCCTATGCGGAAATTCCGGCCCTGTTCACCACGCTTGCGGTCGGCATCGGCGTGGCCGGGCTGGGTCAAAGCGGGCTGTTTGAATATGAAATCGTCGCCTGGCCGCCCGAATTGAATGTCATCGCCTGGATCGGGCGCGGGACGTTGTTCGGGTTCCCCTATTCGATCATGGCCTTTATCGTCACCTGTCTGGCGGTGCATCTATTCCTGCGCAAAACCCGGCTGGGGCTGTTCGTCTATGCCTTGGGTGACAATCTGGATGCGGCGCGCAATTCGGGCATTCCGACGCGCCCGATCATCATGTTGCAATATGTTCTGGCGGCGGTGATCGCGCTGATTGCCGGGCTGGTTCTGTCGGCCTCCTCCAGCAGCATGGANACACGGATTTTCAACCTCACATGGATCTATGACGTGATTCTGGTGGTGGTGCTGGGCGGCATCGGCCTGTCCGGCGGGCGCGGAGGCGTCATGAATGTGGTGGTCGGCACCTTGCTGATCGGCACGATCGTCAATGGTATGACCATCATGAATGTGTCNTTNGAGGCGCAAAAANTGATCAAAGGGCTGGTTCTGCTGGCGGCACTATTGTCCGACAGCATCCTGAANCCGCGTAATGAAGAGACCGCAAAACAAGGGGATATCTAGGGCATCAGCCCATAGAGCAAATAAGAAACCACATCGAGTTTATCATTTAGGGAGGAACGATAATGAACTTTAGAAAAATGGCGATGGTGACAGCTGCAATCGCGACAATGGCAATTGCCGGTGCCGCCGGTGCCCAGCAAAGCATCAACGATCCGGCGCGTGACGATCACTATGCCGGTCTGAAAGGGCGCAAAGTTGTTTTTGTGCCGGTGTTCATGGGGCTGGACCTGACCGAAGGCTGGTCGGAAATGATGTCACGTCAGGCCAAAGCGCTTGGCTATGATTATGAGGTTCGCAATTCGAACTTCAACACCGCCGCCGGGGCGCAGACCATCACTTCGCTGATTTCGGAAAAACCCGATGTGATCGTGGTGCAGAACCCGGATGTGCAGTCTTATGCACGTCTGCTGAAGCGGGCGGAAAAGGCCGGTATCCGGGTGATCCAGCTGAACATGAAGACCAACATCCTGACCACCGGATTTGTCGGCGCGGATGTGATCGGCATTGGTGAAACTCAGGCGAATGCCGCCGTGGCGAAATGCGCCAACGCCGATACGCCGGGCAAGGTCCTGATCCTTGCCGGTCCGCCAACCAGCCCGTTTTCGGCCTATATGCTGCGCGGCTATGAGAACATTCTGAATGACAACAAAGGCATCGAGGTTGTCGGCGTTCAGTCGACCGGAGCCTACGAATCCGCCAAGGCCAAGTCGATCACTCAGGTTGTCGTGCAACAGCACCCAGACCTGTGCGGCATTCTGGGCGTCTGGGACAACACTGACATCGGCACCGCCGCCGCCCTTTCCGAGGCCGGCCTGAGCGACAAGGTGTTCGTGTCAAGTTCAGGTGGCGGAGGAGAGCTGGCCTGCAANGGCATCCGCGAAAACATGTGGCAGCATTACGTCAGCTATGACGTTCCCGGTCAGGCCCGCGATCTNAACGCGCTGGTTTCGGCGGCGTTGCAGGACANGAGCGAAATCAGTTCCACCCAGACGATCCTTTATACGCCGCTGGTGGAATACACGCCGGAAAACATCGACGACCAGTTCTGCTGGACGTTGGATAACATCCGCTAGGCCAAGAGAAACCACAAAAACCACAGGGCGGGGCGCACATTCAGGTGCCCTGTCCCACTGAATTGAGGCCGCTCAACGGGGTCACGCACGGATACAGGTACCAATGTCGAAGACGCTCACCAAACTACGTTATCGTTACTGGCCAGATCATATCTTTGGTGAGTTGCTGCAAAAGCCGTGGATGGAAACCGCCGTGCCTTTGGTGGTCATGGGGCTGACGGTGCTGTTTTTCAGCCTTCAGATCGACAATTTCATTTCCACCGGCAATATCGCCGATTATCTACGCCAGACCAGCGAACTGGGCTTTGTCGTGCTGGGACTGTCGCTGGTTTTGATCGTCGGCGGCATCGACCTGAGCGTCGCGTCGATGTTTGCCCTTTGCAATTTACTGGTGCTCTATTGCATGCATGTGCTGCAATGGCCGGTGGCGGCCTCGATCTCGGTTACGCTAATTGCCGGTGCCTTGCTTGGGGCGGTCAACGGCGTGCTGATCGGCTATTTCCAGATGCGGGCATTTCTGACCACCATGGTCACGCTGATCGTGTTCAAGGCGATCCATGATATGCTGAACTTCAAGGTGGCCGTGGCGATTTCATCAGAGTTCCCTGACTCAGCGGTCTGGGATTCCTTAGGGTTCGGGACGATCTGGTCGGTTCCCACCATCGCCTATGTCTTTGGCGCGGTGGCGCTTTTCAGCCACATTTTCCTGACCCGCCTGAGGGGCGGTTGGAACGTGCTGGCGGTTGGCGGCAACCGGCGTTCGGCTTACAATATCGGCCTGCCGGTCAACCGGATCGTGGCGCTGTCCTATGTGGCGTCTGGGGTGTTTGCCGCAACCTCAGCGGTGTTTTACGCCGCGCGCCTTTCCAGCCCCGGTGCCGACACTGGCAAGGGGCTAGAGATTACCGTGCTGACGGCGGCCATTCTGGGCGGTATCCGGCTGGGNGGCGGCAAGGGGTCGGTGACCAAGGCCATTCTGGGCACGCTGATCATCCTGCTGATCACCAATGGCTTGCTGCGGCTGGCCACACCGGCGGGCACCGCGCGGATCATCCTTGCAACCATCCTGTTGCTGGCCGCGACGCTGGATATTCGCTGGTTCAAGAACCGGCACAAGGCGATTGACGAAATGTATGTCAGCCCGACCCTGTTGGACCTGCCCGAACAGGCCGAGGATGCCACCGGCCCCAATTCCGTCTATGCCCCCAACGACCGGCTGCATCACGTCGAGGCCATTGGTCTGGGCGAGGTCGAAGCCCCCGAAGATGTGGTGCTGGATCAGGATGACAACCTTTACTGCGGCAGCCGCCACGGCGATATCATCCGCTTCTTCGCCCCCGATTACAAAAAACACGAGGTCTACGCCCGCATCGGCGGTCAGCCGCTGGGGCTGGCTCTGGACGGCGACGGCACGCTTTATGCCTGTGTCGGCGGCATGGGTCTGTACCGGGTCACGACGGACCGCAAAGTGGAGCTGGTGACAGATGAAACCAATCGGTCTTGGTTATCGATCATCGACGACAGCCGCCTGCGTCTGGCCGATGATCTGGATATCCTGCCGGACGGGCGCATTCTGTTTTCTGAAGCCACGGTGCGCTATGAAATGCACGAATGGCAGACAGATTCCCTAGAGGGGCGCGGCAACGGGCGGATCATTCTTTATGATCCAAAGACCAAAAAAACCAAAACCGTTCTGCGCCATCTGGTGTTCCCGAACGGGATTGTTGTCGGGTCGGACAACCAGAGCATCCTGTTCGCCGAAAGCTGGAATTGTTCGGTCAAACGCTATTGGTTCGGCGGGCCGAAATCCGGGCAGGTCGAAATGGTGCTTGAAAATCTGCCGGGCTATCCCGACAATTTGAACATTGCCTCGGACGGCAATTACTGGCTGGCGATCATGGGGATGCGCAGCCCGGCCTTTGATCTGGCAATGCGCAAACCGGGGTTCCGCAAGCGGATGGCGAAACAGCTGCCGCTGGATGAATGGCTGGCCCCCAACATCAACACCGGTTGTATCGTCAAATTCAACGATCAGGGCGAGATTCTTGATGTGCTGTGGGATCTGGGCGGGGTCAACCACCCGATGATCACCTCGATGCGCGAACACAAGGGCTATCTTTATATCGGCGGCATTTCCAACAACCGCATTGGCCGTCTGAAACTTGACAATGTGGACGAAACTTTTGTTTCCAGTGGGCGATACAATGTTTGACACTTTGCGCAGTAAACTGACCTCGTTTGGCAACAGCCGCAGCAATAGCCTGTCTGTTCCGGTGTTTGACGGCGCTTTCAAGCCTAACAATCTGCTGGAAGAGGCTGATATCGTGCTGGAACGTGCCGGTCTTGAGGATCTGGTCGCCGATGCGCAGGGACAGCTTTTTGCCGCCTGCGGCACGTCGGTTCTGAAGCTTGCTTCAGACGGCACACCCAGCGAATTCGCATCATTTGAAGCCGTCGTCACCGCCCTGGCTATTCTGCCCGACGGGGGTCTGTGCGTCGGTCTGGGGGATCGGGTGATCACCGGCGTTGGCACCACCAGTGAGCGCAGCGTTGATCAGGCCGAAGGCACTCCATTTGTGGCGGTGACGGCGCTGTATGGTCAGGCAAACGGCGGTTTGCTAATTTGTGACGCATCGGCCCGGCATGAGGTCGGTGACTGGTCCCGGGACCTGATGGAGCATGGCCGCAGCGGCCGTCTGATCCGGCTTGACCCGGCCAGCGGCAAGACCGAGGTTCTGGCCTCGGGGCTGGCCTATGCCTTTGGAGCTTACGATGATGGCACGGGCGGCGGGCCTCTGGTTTCAGAAAGCTGGGACCACGGTGTTTGCCGTGTCGATGGCCCCAAACCGACCCATGTGATTGACCGGATTGCGGGCTATCCCAGCCGGTTCGCCCCGGCCGATGATGGCGGTTTCTGGCTGACGATTTGCTTTAGCCGCACCCAGCTCGTCGAATTTGTGCTGAAGGAAAACGACTATCGTCAAGAAATGATGCGCACGATTGATCCCAGATACTGGATCGCGCCTTCGTTTGGATCGGGGGCGGATTTCCGCGAGCCCCTACAGGCCGGTGGCGTCAAGCAGATGGGCTATCTCAAACCCTGGGCACCGCCGCGATCCTACGGTCTGGTGGTGCGCTATGGGGCCGATCTGATCCCACGGTTTTCGCTGCATAGCCGGGTTGGCGGGGCCCATCACGGCATCAATGCCGCGGCCCAGATTGGCGATACGCTGTATGTTCTGTCCAAGGGTTCGGGGCGCATATTGAAACTGTCGGTGTCGGGTGTGCGTGAAACACTGGCCGGAAAGGGCAGCCTATGACTCCGGTTCTGGAAATGCGTAAGATCACCAAGAAATACGGGCGCGCCTTTGCGGTCGAGGATGTCGATTTCACCCTGCGCAAGGGCGAGGTCCACGCGATCCTTGGTGAAAACGGCGCCGGTAAATCCACTCTGACCAAAATGATGGCCGGGGTGGTTCAGCCAACATCGGGCGAGATGCTGCTGAACGGTCAGGAAATCCACCTGAAAACCCCGGCCGAGGCGGTGCATTCCGGCATTGCCATGGTGTTTCAGGAAACCAGCCTNGTGCCATCGATGACCGTGGCGCAGAACCTGTTTCTGGGCAATGAGAAGTTCTTTAACCGTATCCGTGGCGTCAANATCGCCGCCCAGCAATTCATGCAATCGCTTAGCTTTGATGTGGACCCGACGTTGCAGGTTGCATCGCTTGGCGCGGCCAAGAAGCAGATGGTGGAAATCGCGCGGGCCATGTTGCTGAAGGCGCAGGCGATTGTGTTTGACGAGCCGACAGCAACCCTGACACCAGAAGAAAAACGCCACTTCTTTGATCTGGTCAAAACCCTCAAAAGCCACGGCGTTTCAGTGATTTTCATTTCGCACGCGCTGGAAGAAGCATTGGAGATATCCGACCGCATTACCATTTTGCGCGATGGTAGGCATGTGGAGACGGGTGATACGGCGGAATTTGACCGCGCCCGGATCATTCAGTCAATGGTCGGACGCGCGTTGACCGAGGAGCTTTACGGCAAGGCAAAAACCTCGGTTCGGCCGGCTGGGAAACGGGTTCTGAGCATCCAGAACCTGCGCGTCGGAGGGGCGGTCAAGAATAACTCGCTTTCGGTATTCAAGGGGCAGATCACTGGCGTGTTCGGGCTGGTCGGATCGGGGCGCACCGAAACATTCAAGGTGGCCGCCGGTATCATCAAACGCAACTACCGCAACGGCGGCGAGATTATTCTGAACGGCAAACCTGTGCGCTACCGGGTTCCCGCGCCGGGGGTGAAGGCGGGCATCGCCTATATCACCGAGGACCGCAAGGTCGAGGGTTTCTTCGAAACCATGTCGATCAAATCGAACATCTATGTCGGCCTGCTCAGCAAGATTAAGGCCGGTAATTTCTGGTTGAAAGACAAAGTGATGGACAAGTTGGGCGATGAATGGATTTCTTCGCTTCAGGTCAAGGCCGTTACCCAGAATGCACAGGTGAACGAACTGTCGGGCGGCAATCAGCAAAAGGTGGTGATCGCCAAATCACTGGTGCAGGATCCCGACATAATTATCTTTGACGAACCCACGCGCGGTGTCGATGTCGGGGCCATTGCGGAAATCCACGACATTATCAACAGGCTTGCAGATGAGGGCAAGGCGGTTGTCGTCATTTCCTCCTACCTGCCTGAAGTGATGCAGCTATCTGACCGCCTGCTTGTGGCGCGGGGCGGCAAGGTGGTGGAAGAATTCTCGCCTCTTGAGGCCACCGAAGAGATGTTGATGTACGCGGCTGTGCATTAGGGCGCAAGTTGCGCGCGCCTTTTGATGTAGTGGGAAAATTTTGTGGTGAATGGTGAGTCGCAGTTCATATACCATTGACTTTTAGGGTATTTAAGGTGAATGTTTAACCCAGCCATAGTTGATGCCCGAACCGTTTGTTCTCGGCGCTTGTCGCGTCAGGACGGTTTGATTTGTGCCAAAGGGCGGCAATCTCACTGGCGGAATTACTGGTCAGACAATCATGAAACAGGGAGATGAGCATGAACAATAACAGCAGCAAGAAAAACCTCCACCGCAGGGATTTCGTAAAGGGAATCGGCGGCGTCGCAGCAGCAACTGCGGTCACTGGTTTTCCGGCAATTGTCCGAGCCCAGAACACCGGCCCGATCAAGATCGGCGTGTCATCAATTATGTCGGGTCGCGTTGCCCAGTTGGGGTCGTCATCGACCAACGGTGCCAAGTTGGGCGTTGATGCGTTCAATGCCGCCGGTGGTTTGAATGGCCGTATGATCGAGTTGATTATCCGCGATTCAAAAGGCAAGCCGGACGAGGCCGCGAGAATCAACCGCGACTTTATCAACCGCGACGATTGCGACATGATCCTTAGCCTCGAAGCCTCGACCGGGGCCTTTGCGGTGCAAGAAGTCGTGCGTGAACTGGGAACGCTCTGCATGCATTGTTTGTCGGAAACCTCGTCGCTGACGGCTGACCCGAAACTGCGCACCGCAAACGCGTTTCGGTCCGGGCGTCAGGGCGCGCATGACGCGATATCGGCCGGGTCTTACGCTGCAGGCATTGCCAAGGAAAAAGGCTTGAAGAAGTGGATGACGGTCGGCCCGAACTATGCCTACGGTCATGACACGACCGAGCAATTTCTTAAGTATCTCAACCACTTCAGTTCGGATGTGGAGCTTGGAAGCCAGCTTTGGCCCAAGATTTTTCAGCCCGATTATACCGATGTCATCAACAAAATACTTCAGGAAAAACCCGACGCGGTGTTCACCTGTCTGTGGGGCGGCGATCTGTCGTCGTTCATTGAGCAGGGCAACCTTTACGGGCTGTTCGATCAGGCCCAGTATTTCTGCATCGCCCTGGCCGATTACACCACAATGGCCGCCGTCAAGAACCTGCCGACCGGCCTCCATTCGGGCAACCGCTATGTCAGCACCTTCCCGGGCAGTGCCGCCAATGCCGCCTGGGAGGCTGCCTATGTCAATAAATTCGGCAGTCGGCCCACGAACTGGTCCTGGGAGGCCGCGCTTGGCATGCAGTACCTGATTGAGGGGATGAAGAAAACCGGAACCTCTGATGGCAACGAGATCGCAAGGGTTCTGCCCGGGATGGTTGTCCAGTCGCCCTTTGGTGTCGATGGGACGATCACCATGCGGGCCGAGGATCAGACCGTCGTCGAATACGGCACCGGGTGGGGGGTGACACAATCAAGCGAACCTTTCATGCCGGATGTGGCGGCGACCGATTGGAAGCTCATCTACGAGCTTGAGGCCGCCTGGAAGAAGGAACAGGGCTATATCTAGCGATATCTGAGAACGGGTTTCAGCGGGTGTGGGGCAGGCCGTTCTGACCCCGCTGAAGCCGAATGTGTAGGCCCTTGCAGTATTGGAGAGTGCAGGCGTGGATTTTTCATCTCTTTTCGGGTGCATAAGCAGCGCATCCTGTTTGGTTACGCAATCCATCAGCGGCCTGACGATCGGAATGTTGCTGTTTCTGGTCGCCTCGGGGCTGTCGCTGATCTTCGGGGTTCTCAAGATCACAAATTTTGCCCACGGCTCTTTTTATATGCTGGGGGCTTACTTTGCACTTACGGTCTATCAGGTCACGAACAACTACTTTCTTGCCGTCTGCGCGGCTGCACTTGGAGTAGGCTTGTTCGGGGTCCTGTTTGAGCGCTTTCTTATTCGCCGGATATATGGTTCGAATGTGCTGATGCAGCTGCTGCTTAGCTATGCGGTCATTCTGATTCTGGATGATGTTGTCATGCTGGTCTGGGGCAGCGAATTTCAGGCGATGGGCATGCCCGAGATGTTCCGCGTCCCACCCCTCCGGTTTGCCGGGGCCTATATCCCGGCCTTCTATATCTTCCTGATCCTCGCGGCCTTTGCGATTGCCGGAGGACTGTGGTTTCTTATCGAAAAGACCCGGTTTGGCAAAGTGGTCCGCGCCGCGGCTCATAATGGGGACATGGCCTCGGCGCTGGGCATCAACACCAGCCTGCTTTATTCCGTCACCCTTGGGCTGGGCGGAGTCCTTGCCGGACTGGCGGGCGGGCTGGCGGCACCGGTGCGATCACTTGTTCCGGGCATGGGCATGTCGATCCTGATCGAGAGCTTCATCGTGACGGTGATCGGCGGCATGGGGTCCATCATGGGCGCATTCCTGTCAGCCATCATTATCGGGCTGACCCGGTCATTCGGCGGCATCGTGATGCCGGAATTTACCGAGGGGTTGATGTTTCTGGTCATGGTCATCGTCCTGATCGTCAAGCCCACCGGCCTGTTCAGCAAAGGCCAGGATTAGGTCATGCGGATAGATAGTTTCACTAAATACTGTGTGGTTGCGCTTGTGGTGTTTGCCCTGCTTTCGGTTGTTCCTCTGATCACCGACGATATTTCCATTCTCGACATGGGGATCGTGATCTGTGCCCACGGGTTGTTCGCCATGTCGCTCAACCTGCTGGTTGGCCGCACCGGGTTGTTGTCATTCGGGCACGGCGGGTTCTATGCTACCGGAGCCTATAGTTTTGGCCTGCTGATGCAGACCGGAGCATTTTCCATTCCTGCCGCCTTTGCTCTGACGATTGTGTTTGTCGCGGCCCTGTCGGCCATGGTCGCCATCCTGTGTGTGCGCCTGAACGAGACCTATTTCACCTTCCTTACGCTGGCGGTCCAGATGCTGTTTTATAACATCATCCTTAGTTGGACATCTCTGACCGGTGGCGATCAGGGCTTGCTGGGCGGCATCCCCAAGCCGGTTTTCCTTAGCGTTGATTTGGTCAATCCGGTGCATCTGTACCTGTTTTGCAGCGCCATATTCCTTGTCTGCATCGTGTTGCTTTACCAGATCACCCAATCGCCGTTCGGCTATACCTTGAAAATGATCCGCGACAATACCGAACGGGCGCGGTTTCTGGGGATTGCGGTCAACCGTTACAAGGTGGCTTCGTTCACTCTGGCCGGTGCATTCGCCGGTATCGCGGGCATGTTCATGGCGCTGTTCGTATCGGGTGCCTATCCAAGTTTTGCCTATTGGACCATGTCAGGCGACGGAATTTTCATGATCATGTTGGGCGGCATGAACACCTTTCTCGGCCCGCTGGTCGGGGCCATCATGCTGATTACCCTCAATGACTTGACGACGATATATACCGACCATTACGGGCTGGTTCTGGGCAGCTTTATCCTGGTTTTCGTGCTTGGCCTGCGCCGTGGCCTGCTTGATTTCATTATCGAGGTTATCCGTGATCGTCGGGCACCGAGGAAAGACAATAAAAAACACCCCGCATCCCCCAAAAAGGAGGACCTCCAATGAAAGCTACCCTGCAGAATAAAACCGCGCTGATAACCGGGGCCGCAAGCGGCATAGGCGAGGCCTGCGCACGGTTGCTGGCCGAATACGGTTGCCGGGTCGCGGTGGCTGATATCGACATTGACCGGGCACGGAATGTGGCCGCTGGTATAGCTGGTCACGCTGTTGAAATGGATGTGGCCAGCGATGCCAGCGTCGAGACGGCTGTTGACTGGGTGGAAGACAATGTNGGTCCGGTTGATATTCTTGTGACCAGCGCCGGTGTGATTCAGCGCCCCCTGCCGGTCAGNGACCTGCCGCTTGAGGACTGGGACCGTGTGGTTCATATCGACCAACGCGGCACCTATGTCACCTGCCGGGACGTCGGCTTGCGCATGGCGCGGCGCGGATCGGGCAGCATCATCAATATCGCCTCGGTTGCCGGTATGCGTTCAATGCCGCTGCATGCCTACGCGCCGGCCAAGGCTGCGGTGATCTCGATGAGCGAATGCCTTGCCTCGGAATGGGGCCGCTCTGGCGTCCGGGTCAACACGGTTTCGCCCGGATACACCAGAACTCCGGCCCTGCAAGGGGCCATCGACCGGGGTGAACGCGATGTTTCATCGCTTGAAAACAACTCGGCGGTTGGACGGTTGGTCGATCCTTCGGAGATTGCCGCCGCGGTGGCGTTTCTGGCCAGCGGGCTTGCGTCGGGCATTACCGGTGTCAATCTGCCGGTTGATCTTGGCTGGCTGACCGCCGGTTCCTGGAACACCTATGGCGGTGTGGGCAAATGACGGGGAAGGCGATGACGGGATAGCCAGATGCTCAAAATCGAGAACCTCACGAAATCCTTTGGCGGCGTTGTCGCCACCAACGATGTGACGCTGCATTTCGAACCCGCGACGCTAAGCGCGATTATCGGGCCCAACGGGGCCGGGAAAACCACGTTCTTCAACCTGATCACCGGCGGGCTGCGTCCTGATTCCGGACGCATCGTCTTTGATGGCGAAGACATCACCGGCTACGATTCCCAGACCACTGTGCGGCGTGGCATTGGTCGGGCGTTTCAGGTGGCCAATCTGTTTCCCGAATTCACCGTGCGCGAAGCCCTAACCATCGCCGTCCTGTCGCATCGCCAGCAAACGGCGCGCTTGACGGTGCAGTTTTCGACCGTCAAGGCCNACACACGGGCCGATGAGATCATGGAAATGTTTGGCCTTCAGGACCGGGCCGGAGTGCTGTCGAAAAATCTGTCGCACGGTGATCAGAAGCTGCTGGATATTGCCTTGGCGCTGGCGCTTGATCCCAAGGTTCTGTTGCTGGATGAACCTACCGCAGGCATGGGTCCGGAAGAACGCTGGAAGATGATGGATATGATCCACAAGCTGTGGCAAGATGAACGAATGACCCTGATATTCATCGAACATGATATGGATATCGTGTTCAAAATCGCCCAGACCGTCCGTGTGCTGTGCTACGGCAAGGTACTGGCCGAAGGCACGCCCGCAGACATCAGATCCGACCCCGAAGTCGTCAAAGCCTATCTGGGCGAAAACTTTGAGGAAATGGCGCAATGAGTGNCGATACCATTCTTGAGGTGCGGGATATTGATGTGTTCTATGGTTCCAGCCAGATTATCTTTGGCGCGTCTTTCACTATCGAGAAAGGTCAGTGCATGGCGCTTTTGGGGCGCAATGGTGCCGGCAAAAGCACCACGTTCAAGGCGATTGCCGGNCTTGCCTCGCCCCGCTCCGGAGAGATTATTCTGGGCAATCGGTCGGTGCAGAACCTGAAACCGCACAATATCGCCCGCATGGGGATTGGCTATGTTCCCGAGGATCGTCAGGTTTTCCCTGAACATTCGGTTGTGGACAACCTGATTGTCGGGGCCAAAAGCGGGGCCAACGGCGACAGCTACTGGACATTGGAGCGGATATTCGAGTTTTTTCCCCTGCTGGCAGACCTGCGCAACCGCGCGGCCGGAAAACTGTCAGGCGGCGAACAGCAATTGCTGTCCATCGCCCGCACCCTGATGGGCAACCCCGAAGTGCTGTTGTTGGATGAACCAAGCGAGGGGCTGGCCCCGATCATCGTTGCCCAGATCGGCGACCTGATCCGCCAGCTTCAGTCGATGGGTGCAACCATCCTGCTGGCCGAACAGAACCTTTATTTCTGCCTTTCCGTTGCCACCCACGCAACCGTTATCGANAACGGGCACGTCGTCTATTGTNATTCAATTGACGCACTGCGTGACAATGACGACATCAAAAAACGCTATCTGGCTGTATAGGATCAAGAATAAGATGGCATCAAATTNCCAAAAACGACTGCTGGGCTTTTACGAGCGGATGCTTTTTGGTGCGCGAATGCGAACTGAAGCTAAGCGCCTTATTNTCGAACGGCGCGGTGCCCGNNCTGAATGACAGCGACACTATTGCCTCCAACCATCGCGGGCATGGCCTTGCCATCGCCAAGGGTGTGGATCTGGGCATGCCACGGTCCTATTAATACGTTAC
>JGI24724J26744_10001300_pt1 | contig 17261 bp, 15 predicted proteins | sample Cruoilmetagenom7_FD_26744 | JGI IMG/M metagenome (IMG submission 26744) | reverse complement strand
CACGAATATCGGCATTCGCGGTGATGTCGCGCTGCTTGGGGCGCGCGATTATGCCACCACGCTCGAGGTCAGCTATGGCGGGCAAATCGGTCACAAAGAGGCCGATTTCGGTGTAAAGTTCGACGACATGCCCTCGGGTGACATTTCCGGGCAATCGCCGGCGCTGGTCTGGCTTGATGCGCTGGATGCCCCGATTTCAGGGGCGCTTCGGGCCACGGTCGATGGCGAGGGGCGGCTTGGGCCGCTGAGCGCGACGCTTCAGATCGGCGCGGGCGTGTTGCAACCCACCCCGGCCACGGCGCCGATCGCGTTTCAATCGGCGCGCAGCTATTTCACCTATGATCCCAAAGCCAATGAAATCCGGTTTTCAGAATTGTCACTCGATAGCAAATGGGTCTCGGCGCGCGCCGAGGGCACCGCGTTTCTTGTCGGCATGGAAAACGGCTGGCCGCGCGAATTGCAGGCACAGATCCGGGTCAGTGACATCCGCGCCGATCCGGCGGAGTTTTATCCCGACCCCATCCTTCTGGATCGGGCGGCGGCGGATATCAGGCTTCAGCTTGATCCTTTCGTGCTGTCCGTGGGCGAGCTGAGCCTTGAGGATCAGGGCCAGCATTTCGTGCTTGATGGCACGGTGCGCGGTCAAACCGATGGCTGGGATGTGGCGCTCAACGGTCGGATGGGGGCGCTTGCGCCGAACCGGCTCCTGGAATTGTGGCCGCTGGCGGTCAAGCCGAAGACGCGGACATGGATCGCCGAGAATGTGCAGAAGGCCGAGCTTCGCAATATTCAGCTTGCCCTGCGCGCCACCCCCAACGATCGCCCTGATGTGTTCTTGGGGTTTGATTTCGAGGGTCTGCAAGCCCGCTTTGTGAAACTGGTCCCGCCGATCACCGAGGCCTCTGGCCATGCGTCAATCTATGACAACCGCTTTGTGATCACCGCTGAAAGCGGTCATGTGGTGGCCGCGCAGGGCGGCAAGATCGACATAGCGGGCACCAGCTTCATCATCCCCGATGTGCGCGTGAAAAGCGGGCCCGCACGCACGCTCCTGCACACCGACAGCACCGTGACCGCCGCCCTGTCGCTGCTTGATGAAGAGCCGTTCCGCTTTTTGACCAAGGCCGGGAAGCCGGTGACCCTGGCCGACGGGCGCGCGACCCTCGCGGGACAGCTTGATTTGTTGCTCAAACCGAAACTGACCCCCGCCGAAGTGGCCTATGACGTGACCGGCACCCTTACCGGGGTGCGCAGCGAAACGCTGGTCAAGGACCGGGTGCTGGCGGCCAGTGAATTGCAGATCACGGCCAGCAATACCGGCATCGAGATTGGCGGCGATGCGCGCATCGGGCGTGTGCCGGTCAGCGGCGCCTGGCAAATGCCGCTTGGCGTTGGCACGGCTGGCGACAGCAGCGTGTCAGGCGTGATCGAGGTGTCAGAGCAATTCGCCGATGAGTTCAACATCGGCCTGCCACCGGGCAGCATCTCGGGCGCGGGGCCTGCGGATATCACCATCAGTTTCGTCAAGGGCCAGCCGGCGCGCTTTGATCTGACCTCGGGCCTTGCGGGCGTCGGCCTTAGCCTGAAACAGCTGAGCTGGGCCTTGCCGCGTGCCGCCACCGCGCGCCTTGAGGTCGCGGGCACGATCGGCGAGCCGCCCAGGATCGACCGGCTCGAGTTCAACGGCGGCGGGCTTGAGGCGCGCGGCAATGTCACGCTGAATGCCAATGGCGATCTGAATCGCGCGGCCTTTGAGACCGTCAAGATCGGCGATTGGCTGGCGGCGCCGGTGACATTGGTCGGGCGCGGCGCCGGGCAAAGCCCGCGCGTCGAGGTGCGCGGCGGCACGATCGACCTGCGCCAGACCTCGCTGAGCGGCGAAGGCGGGGGCAATGGCAACCGCAACAGCGGCTCTGCGGGGGGGCCGGTGTCTCTGCAACTTGACCGCTTGCAGGTTTCGGACGGGATTTCCCTGACGGACTTTCGCGCCGAGCTCGATACGGCGGATGGCACGGACGGAAATTTCACCGGCAAGGTGAACGGCGCGACTTTGGTAAACGGGCGCGTGGTGCCGATGGACGGGCGCAGCGCGTTTCGCATTCAGTCAAGGGATGCCGGCGGCGTGCTCCGCTCGGCCGGGTTTTTGAAACAGGCGCGCGAAGGCACGATGGATCTGATCATGACGCCTGCGCCCGAACCGGGCAGCTATGACGGCACGCTTGCGATTGACCAGTTTCGCATCAAGGAGGCCCCGGCGCTTGGGGCGCTTTTGAACACGATAAGCGTGGTTGGCCTTTTGGAGCAACTCAACGGCGAGGGGCTCCACTTTTCGCGGGTCGATGCCAGGTTCCGCCTGACGCCGGATCGCCTGACCCTGCTTGAAGGCAGCGCGGTCGGCGCGGCTCTTGGCGTGTCGATGGACGGGTTTTATTACATGGAAAGCGGCCAGATGAACATGCGGGGGGTTGTGTCTCCGGTCTATCTGGTGAATTCCCTCGGTGGGATTTTCAATCGCGCGGGCGAGGGGCTTTTCGGGGTCAATTACAAGCTGAAGGGCCTTGCCTCTGATCCGCAGGTCTCGATCAATCCGCTGTCGGCTTTGGCTCCGGGTGCGTTGCGTAACCTGTTCCGCAAGCCGGCGCCGACGCTTGATGATGCGCCCGCGCAAACATCAGCCCCAGACGACACGCCAGACCGCGCCCCGGCCTATCAAAGACAGGACAGATGAAGCTAAGTGATTTTGATTTCGACCTGCCCGAGGCGCTGATTGCCACGCGGCCCGCGCGTCCGCGCACCTCGGCGCGTCTGCTGGTGGCGCATGGCGACGCGATCACCGACACGAGGGTCAGCGCGCTTGGCGACTGGCTCTGCCCCGGGGATCGGCTGGTGCTTAACGACACCAAGGTAATTCCCGCGCGGCTAAGCGGGAAACGCCACCGGCTGGGGGCACAGGGCGCGAGTGCCGCGCGCATCGAGGTGACCCTACTGGAACCTGGCGCCGATGGCAGCTGGAGCGCGCTGATCAAGCCGCTTAAAAAGATTTCGGTGGGTGAGACGGTGGTGTTTTCGCCCGATCTCTCGGCGACGCTTGAGGCCAAGGAAGACGGGCAGGGGCGGCTTCGCTTTAACCTTGCGGGCGAGGATTTCGATGCGGCCCTGGCCGAGGCCGGCGCCATGCCCTTGCCACCATACATTGCGGCGCGTCGTCCGGCGGACAGCCAGGACAAGACCGACTATCAGACCGTCTGGGCGCGCCATGCCGGGGCGGTGGCGGCACCGACCGCCTCGCTGCATTTCGACGCGCCGCTTTTGGCGCAGCTTGCCGGGATGGGCATCGGCTTCAGCCACGTTACCCTGCATGTCGGCGCCGGCACCTTCCTGCCGGTCAAGGTCGAGGATGTGACGAGCCATAAAATGCACGCCGAATGGGGCGAGGTGAGCGCCGGGGCCGCCGCCGAAATTGCCGCCACACGCGCGGCGGGCGGGCGTGTCATTCCGGTTGGCACCACGGCACTGCGGCTGATCGAGACGGCTGCGCGTGCGACCGGAGAGATCGCCCCCTGGCAGGGCGAGACAGACATCTTCATCTACCCCGGCTTTGAGTTCCGTGTCACCGACGCCCTCATGACCAACTTTCACCTGCCGAAATCGACGCTGATGATGCTGGTCTCGGCGCTTGTCGGTCAGGACCGGCTGCGCCAGATCTACGCGCATGCGGTGGCTGAAAACTACAGGTTCTTTTCNTATGGCGATGCTTCTCTGTTGACCCCTCGTTGAAACGCTGCCACCGGGGCCGCGCAGNGACCAAACTGAGTCGTCTTTGGCTCTGCGCGCATATGATGNCCTGCTAGGATGCGGGACAGAAACAGGAGACGTGCGATGTTCAAGGTGCTGTCGGGCTCATGGGCCCTTTTGCTGGGCATGATGATGTTGCAGGTCGGCAATGGCATGCAAGGCACCCTTTTGGGGGTGCGCGGCGCGCTGGAAGGGTTTTCGACCTTTCAGATGTCGATCGTCATGTCGTCCTACTTTCTGGGCTTTCTTGCCGGGTCGCGCATGGCGCCCGAGATGATCCGNCGGGTCGGGCATGTGCGGGTCTTTGCCGCGCTTGGCTCTTTGATTTCGGCGGTTCTGATCATGTATCCGACAATTGCCGATCCCTGGGCCTGGGCCGTGGGCCGGGTNATGATCGGCTTTTGCTTTTCCGGNGTTTACGTGACCGCCGAAAGCTGGCTCAACAACTCTTCCACCAATGAGACACGCGGCAAATCCCTGTCGCTTTACATGATCGTTCAGATGATCGGCATCATCTCGGCACAGGGCATTCTGGTGATGGCCGACCCGGCGGGCTATGTTCTCTTCGTGATCCCGTCCGTGCTTGTGTCGCTGGCCTTTGCGCCGATCTTGCTTTCGGTGAGCCCGACACCGGCCTTTGACACCACCAAGCCGCTGTCGCTGGGTCAGATCATGAAGATTTCGCCGCTTGGCTGTGTCGGCATGTTTCTGGTCGGCGGTGTTTTTGCCGCGCAGTTCGGCATGGCGGCGGTCTATGGCACCGAGGTGGGGCTGAGCGTCGGGCAGATTTCAACCTTTGTGGCGGCTTTTTATATCGGCGCAGTGCTGGTGCAATATCCGTTGGGGTGGATGTCGGACCGGATGGACCGGCGCAAGCTTATTGCCGCCGTGTCTTTTGTGACCGGGATCGGCGCGCTGATCGGGATGGTGTTCGGGGCGAGTTTCTGGATGCTTCTGGTGGCGGCCTTCCTGGTGGGCGGCACCTCCAATCCGCTCTATTCGCTGCTGATCGCCTATACCAACGACTTTCTGGAACACGACGACATGGCGGCCGCTGCGGGTGGCATGGTGTTCATCAACGGGCTCGGGGCGATCGCCGGGCCGCTTTTGGTGGGCTGGATGATGGGCTCGATTGGGCCGGGGGGGNATTTCCTCTATATGGCGGTGCTCATGTTCGCGCTGGTCGGCTATGCCATCTACCGGATGACACAGCGCCCCGCGCCCTCGGTAAGCGAAACCGACAGCTACACGCCGGTGTCGCCGTCGTCTTCACCGATGGCTGTGGAATTTGCGCAAGATTATGCCATCGAGGCCGCACAGGAGGCGCAAAACGATTGACAGGCGGGATTTATGTCCCTTCTGTAGCAATAAGTTACTGTGAAAAANGGCGTTTTTGCCGTTTAATAAAGATGAACATCATAGGAAAATGAGGAGTTCTCCCTATGGTTGCGCCCGAGGATGTACTTGGCTTCTGGTTGGATGAAGTGGGGCAGGCACGGTGGTACGAGGCCTCCGATGCCTTGGATCAGACGGTTCGTGATCGCTTTGAGCCTGCATGGCATAAGGCACAAGAGGGGGCCTATGGGCTTTGGCTGACCTATCCCACGGGCACTCTGGCCTATATCATCCTGACCGATCAGTTTCCCCGTAACATGTTTCGCGGCGATGCGCGGGCCTTTGCCTCTGATCAACCGGCGCTTGCAGCGTCCAAGGTAGCAATCAGGCGCGGTTGGGATCTGCGGGTCGATGAACCGGCGCGACAGTTCTTTTATTTGCCGCTGATGCATTCGGAAAATCTCTGTGATCAGGAACGCTGTGTGCGCCTGATGTGCGAGCGGATGCCGGTGTACGGTCCGGAAAATCTCTTGCATGCGCGTGCGCATCGTGAAGTGATCCGCCAGTTCGGCCGCTTTCCCTATCGCAATGCGGCGCTGTCGCGTGCCTCGACGGAGGTGGAACGCGACTATGTGGCCGATGGTGGCTATGGTGCCACGCTGCGCCGGTTCAAGGAAGCCGCCTGAGCCGCGAACGGGTCTTTCCCCACAGATGCAGGCGTTTCATCGCTACCGGGTGTTTGCGCAACCGGAGGGCCATGCTGCGTTGTGGTTCGTCCTGAAATAGTTTAATNCCAAACTAAATTTGAAAACGGAGGACGGCATGGCGTCTAAGGCTTTTGACATGATCGTNATCGGGGCGGGGCCCGGTGGCTATGTTGCGGCGATCCGGGGCGCGCAACTTGGCCTGAATGTGGCCATTGTCGAGCGCGAGCATATGGGCGGGATCTGTCTGAACTGGGGCTGTATTCCCACCAAGGCGCTACTGCGCAGTTCCGAGGTGTTTCACCTGATGCATCGCGCCAAGGAATTCGGCCTCAAGGCCGACGGCATCGGCTATGATCTCGATGCGGTCGTCAAGCGCTCGCGCGGGGTGGCCAAACAGCTGAATGGCGGCGTTGGGCATCTGTTGAAGAAACACAAGGTGACCGCGATCATGGGCGAGGCGAGNGTGCCCGCCAAGGGCAAGGTCAGCGTCAAGACCGAGAAGGGCACAGAGGANCTGACATCCAAGCATATCGTGCTGGCCACCGGCGCGCGCGCCCGCGAATTGCCGGGGCTTGAGGCCGATGGCGATCTTGTCTGGACCTATAAGCACGCGCTTGTGCCTCCGCGCATGCCGAAAAAGCTCTTGGTGATCGGATCGGGAGCGATTGGCATTGAATTTGCCAGCTTTTACAACACCCTTGGCGCCGATACGACCGTGGTCGAGGTGATGGATCGCGTGCTTCCGGTCGAAGACGCCGAGATTTCGGCCTTCGCCAAAAAGGCCTTTGTCAAACAGGGCATGACCATCATGGAAAAAGCCATGGTCAAGCAACTTGATCGCGGCAAAGGCAAGGTGACCGCGCATATCGAAGTGGGCGGCAAGGTTGAAAAGCACGAGTTTGACACGGTGATTTCTGCCGTGGGTATCGTCGGCAATGTCGAAGGGCTTGGCCTTGAAGACCTGGGCGTCAAGATCGACCGCAGCCATGTGGTGACGGACGAGTATTGCCGGGCCGGGGTTGACGGGCTTTATGCCATTGGCGACATCGCTGGGGCGCCCTGGCTTGCGCATAAGGCAAGCCATGAGGGCGTCATGGTGGCCGAGCTTGTCGCGGGCGGGCATCCGCACCCCGTTAAGCCCGAAGCCATCGCAGGCTGTACCTATTGCCACCCGCAGGTGGCGTCGGTCGGCATGACCGAGGCCAAGGCGAAAGACGCCGGATACAAGATCAAGGTCGGGCGGTTTCCGTTCATTGGCAATGGCAAGGCGATCGCATTGGGCGAGCCGGAGGGCCTTGTGAAAACCATCTTTGATGCCAAGACCGGCGAGCTTTTGGGCGCGCATATGATTGGCGCCGAAGTGACGGAACTGATCCAGGGCTATGTGGTGGGGCGCCAGCTTGAGACCACCGAAGAAGATTTGATGAACACCGTCTTCCCGCATCCGACGCTTAGCGAGATGATGCATGAATCGGTGCTTGAGGCCTATGGCCGGGCAATTCATATCTAGCCATGGATTGGGGGCGCTGCCCCCGTCGCCCAAGGGCGACTCCCCCGGGATATTTAGGGCCAGAAGAAACAGCGGTGCGCGGGCGTGTGACGCTTGCGCCTTTTTTGCAGCCCCGGCACAATGGGGCGGAGCAACAAGAGGGCGGACCGTGGCAAGTATCAATCGGATCGTGATGCAGAAATCCTCGCGCCGATGGATGGCGGCGCTTGATCCCGCGACGATGGATGCGGCCGAGGTCTCGGGCAAATTCGGGCGGCGGTTCGAGTTCAAGAGNTATGAGCGGTTTCGCTATCCGAAATATGACATTTGCGAGGGGCCTTATCGCGANGCCGAGGGCAGAACGCTTAGCTTTGATCTGGTTCTGGCCAATCAGGTTTGGGAGCATCTTGATCGCCCCTATGCCGCGACGCGCCATGTTCTGGAGATGTTGCGCCCCGGCGGGTATTTCTGGGTCGCGGTGCCGTTCTTCATCCCCTATCACGGTGATCCGGTGGATTGCTCGCGCTGGACGGCGCGCGGCTTGAAGAACCTGTTGATCGAGGCGGGTTTCAACGAAAGCAAGATCAACGCGCGCCAATGGGGCAACCGCCATGCGGCGCGGCGTAATCTTGAGGGCGAATGGCCGCCGGTCTATGATCCTGAAACCGATGACCTTACGGATGAGCCGGATTTTCCGATCTGTTCCTGGGCGCTTGCACAGAAATAAACCGCCGATCCACCGTGTTCATGGAACGTTCGCAAATTGGCCTTGGAACTATGGCCCGTCTCACCTATTTGTAGGCCACGTGAACCCCGGGGGGCAGAATGGCCGATCTCAAATATATCGAGGTGCGCGGCGCGCGCGAGCATAACCTCAAGAATATCGACGTGGATATCCCGCGCGACCAACTGGTTGTGATTACCGGGCTTTCCGGCTCGGGCAAGTCGAGCCTGGCGTTTGATACGATCTATGCCGAAGGGCAGCGGCGCTATGTCGAATCGCTTTCGGCCTATGCGCGCCAGTTCCTCGATATGATGGAAAAGCCGGATGTGGATCACATCAGCGGGTTGAGCCCGGCGATTTCCATCGAGCAGAAGACAACCTCGAAGAACCCCCGGTCAACGGTCGGCACGGTGACCGAGATTTACGATTATATGCGGCTGTTGTTCGCGCGTGTGGGCACGCCTTATTCGCCCGCCACCGGCCTTCCGATCGAGGCCCAGCAGGTGCAGGATATGGTTGACCGGGTGATGGCGATGGAGGAGGGCACNCGGGCCTTTCTTCTGGCGCCGATCGTGCGGGATCGCAAAGGCGAGTATCGCAAGGAATTTCTTGAGCTGCGCAAGCAGGGCTTTCAGCGGGTCAAGGTCGATGGTGAGTTTTACGAGCTTGACGAGCCGCCCACGCTTGACAAGAAATTCCGCCATGACATCGACGTGGTGGTCGACCGCCTTGTGATCAAGGAAGGCCTTGAAACCCGGCTTGCCGATAGTTTTCGCACCGCGCTTGATCTGGCCGATGGGATCGCGATCCTTGAAACTGCGCCGAAAGAGGGCGAGCCTGAGCGGATGACGTTTTCGGAAAAATTCGCCTGTCCGGTCAGCGGCTTTACCATCCCCGAGATCGAGCCGCGGCTGTTTTCGTTCAACGCTCCCTTTGGGGCCTGTCCGGAGTGTGACGGGCTTGGGGCCGAGCGGTTTTTTGACGAACGCCTTGTGGTGCCCGATGAGGCGCTCAGGGTCAGCGACGGCGCGATTGCGCCCTGGCGAAAGGGTAAGTCCCCCTATTTTACCCAGACAATTCAAGCAATTGCCAAGCATTATGAGTTTGACAAGAATGCTGCCTGGAAGGATCTTCCGGCGCATGTGAAACAGGTGTTCCTGTATGGCTCGGGCGAGGAGGAAATTCCGTTTCGCTATGACGAGGGCGGCCGGATTTATCAGGTCAGCCGTGTCTTTGAAGGCGTGATCCCCAATATGGAGCGGCGCTATCGAGAGACCGACAGCAACTGGATCCGCGAAGAATTCGAGCGTTATCAGAACAACCGGCCCTGTGGCACCTGCGGCGGATTCCGCCTGCGGCAAGAGGCCCTGGCGGTTCGGATTGCCGACTTGCACGTCGGGCAGGTGGTGCAGATGTCGATCCGCGAGGCGTATCAGTGGTGCGAAACGGTGCCCGATCACCTTGGCAAGCAGAAGAATGAAATCGCGCGTGCGATCCTCAAGGAAATTCGCGAGCGGCTTGGGTTCCTGAACAATGTCGGTCTGGATTATCTGACGCTGAGCCGCAATTCCGGCACCTTGTCGGGCGGCGAAAGCCAGCGGATCAGATTGGCGAGTCAGATCGGGTCGGGCCTTACCGGGGTGCTTTATGTGCTGGACGAGCCAAGCATCGGCTTGCATCAGCGCGACAACGGGCGGCTATTGACCACGCTGCGCAATCTGCGCGATCAGGGCAATACNGTGATCGTGGTCGAACATGATGAAGAGGCCATTCGCACCGCCGATTACGTCTTCGATATCGGCCCNGGTGCCGGCGTTCATGGTGGTCAGGTGGTCAGCCATGGCACCCCCGAAGAGGTGACGGCCGATGCCGGATCAATNACCGGGCAATACCTGTCGGGTGTGCGCGAAATTCCGGTGTCCGCCAAACGGCGCAAGGGCAATGGCAAAAAGCTCAAGGTGGTCAAGGCCACGGGCAATAACCTCAAGGCGGTCACGGCAGAGTTTCCGCTTGGCAAATTTGTCTGCGTGACCGGTGTGTCGGGCGGCGGCAAATCGACCCTGACCATCGAGACGCTGTTCAAGACCGCAAGCATGCGGCTGAACGGGGCGCGTCAGACACCGGCACCTTGCGAGACGATCAAGGGGCTTGAGCACCTGGACAAGGTGATCGACATTGATCAGCGTCCCATCGGGCGCACGCCGCGATCCAATCCGGCGACCTATACCGGGGCGTTCACGCCGATCCGCGACTGGTTTGCCGGGCTTCCCGAGGCCAAGGCGCGCGGCTATAAACCGGGGCGGTTTTCCTTTAACGTCAAAGGCGGGCGCTGCGAGGCCTGCCAAGGCGATGGGTTGATCAAGATCGAGATGCATTTCCTGCCCGATGTCTATGTCACCTGCGAGACTTGTCAGGGCGCGCGATATAATCGCGAAACCCTCGAAATTCGCTTTAAAGGCAAAAGCATAGCGGACGTTCTTGATATGACGGTTGAAGATGCGCAGAGCTTCTTCAAAGCGGTGCCCGCGATCCGTGACAAGATGGATGCGCTGGCGCGGGTCGGGCTTGGCTATATCAAGGTTGGCCAGCAGGCGACGACCCTGTCGGGCGGCGAGGCACAGCGCGTGAAGCTCTCGAAAGAGCTGGCCAAGCGATCGACGGGGCGCACGCTCTATATCCTTGATGAGCCGACGACCGGGTTGCACTTTGAAGATGTGAAAAAGCTGCTCGAAGTGCTGCATGAACTGGTCGATGGCGGCAATACGGTGATCGTGATCGAGCATAACCTCGACGTGATCAAGACCGCCGATCATATCATTGATATCGGCCCAGAGGGCGGCGATGGCGGCGGTGAGATCGTGGCGGTGGGCACGCCCGAAAAGGTTGCGCAGGAACCGCGCAGTTATACCGGGCATTACCTCAAAGAGATGCTGGCGGCACGCCGCGTCGCCGCAGAATAGGCGCCGTGCGGGCCTTTGCAAGGATTGGCGGACGCACCGGCCAGATCGCTCTGGCGGTTCTGGTATTAGGCTATGTCGGGCTTAGCCTGCATTTTCAACTCAAGGCGCCGCTGGTCTATGTCCTCTACGCCGCGCTTTTATTCTGGGCCGTTTGCGTGACGCTTCTGGTCTGGCGCGGGCGTTGGCGCCGTGTCTGGCTGGTCATGGCCGGGCTTGTGACGATCTGGGGGCTCTGGTGGGCGACAATTGAGCCGCGACAGGATCGCGATTGGATGTCAGAGGTTTCGCGGGGCGTGACCTCGACGCCTGCGGCGAATGGGCGGATCACACTGCACAATATTCGTGACTTTCGCTGGTCAAGTCCGACCGAGGCCGAACAGGCGTGGTATGACCTCGAAGTGGACCCGCAAAGCCTAACCTCGGTTGATATGATCCTGTCGGTCTGGGATCACCCCGATATCGCCCATACGCTTGTCAGTTTCGGGTTTGAAGATGGCCANCACGTCGTGTTTTCCGGTGAAATTCGCAAAGAGAAGGGTGAGGAATTTTCCAACANCGGCGGTTTGTTCAAAAGCTATGAAGTTGTGCTGATTGCCGCCGATGAACGCGATATCGTCAATTTGCGNACCAATGCGCGGGGCGAAACCGTCTCGCTCTATCCGGTCGCCCTGTCGGACGAACAGCGCCTGGACNTGTTTCGCGCCTTGCTCGATTACGGNNACGCCCTGGCAGAACGCCCGCGTTGGTATCACACGCTTTGGACAAATTGCACGACACTGCCNTANCGGCTTGTGCGTGGCATAACCGACGGCGCGCCGTTCGACCTGCGGATAATTCTGTCGGGTCGCTTGCCGGGATACCTCTATGACCTTGGCGTCTTGCCCGGCGCCGGGGCGGTGCCGCTGAGTGACCTGCGTAGACGTGCGGCGCTGCCGACCCTTGATGTTGCGGGGATGGGCAGCGCGGCTTATTCAAAAGCGCTGCGCCAAGGTTGGCAGGATTAGCAGCGCACGACCGCTATTTTTTCATCGGGCAGGTGCGCAGGCCAAAAATCGTGTAAAGCGGACAGCTTGACATGAGGCCGGTCACCAGAGGGATGATGCCGATCAGATAGAGCCAGCGATAGGCCGCATCGGGGTTGAGGAAAAAGCCCGCCAAGAGACCGAGGCCGACAATGATACGAAGCGCGCGGTCCAGAGACCCGACATTTTTCTTGAGCATGAGAACACCTTTGGCTGATCAGGCCGGAATGGCCCGGTTATAATAGCCCAAGGATATCCTGCCCTCGCGGTACAGTCGGTGATAAGATCACAAAGCCCGCAGATTTATCGAAAATTGCGGCTGTCCTTGATCTGTTCCCAGGCCCAGACCACCTGTTGCAGCTGTTCTTCCTGGCTGCGGTCGCCGCCGTTGATGTCGGGATGCAGGACCTTGATCAGAGATTTGTAGGATTTGCGCAGATCGGCCTTGGTCCAGGTATCCTCGGCCTCAAGAATCTCGACGGCGCGGCGCTCGGTCGGGGGCAACTTGCGGCTTCCGCCGCGCTTCTTGCCGGGGTTCTGCGTGGCATTGCCGCCCAGAACCTGATGCGGATCCTCGATGCCAAGCCGGGCCCAGGCCCGCGTTTCGGGATCGGTAAAGGCGCGGGTTTCACGTTCCCATACTTTGTCTTTGGAGGCCTGCGCGTTGATCTCCGCCTCGGTGGTGCCGTCAAAGAAATTCCACTTGAGGTTATATTCACGCACGTGTTGCTGGCAGAACCAGAGATACTCATCAAGCACATCGGGCGCCCTGGGCGCGCGAAACTTGCCTGCCTCGGTACAGCCCTCATGCTCGCACACCCGCACCGATGTTTCAGAGGCGCCCGACATGCCACGGCGGCCACGCGGGTTTTTCTTCTTGGCCGAAGACACGGACATATCGAAACCGAAGGGATCTGACTTGGACATGGGGCTTACCTTTTCGAGTCGGAGACGAGAGTGTATGCCAAAACGTGGCGAATTGAAGGGGGCACGGTGAAAAAAACATCTCCCACTTGTGCGATGATACTGTGCAGGCAGGCGGAGGGTGGCGATCCAAGTCCTTGGAATGAAGTAATAATAGCCTCTAGGATGTCTGGGGTTTTTCGGTTTCCGGCCTCTTATCGGCGGGCTTGTGCGGCTCTGCGCTTACCGGGGGCGCAAAGCGGGGGGCGACGGGCGGGGTCACGCTGCGCGCAGCGTCGGCTGGCAGGGCCTCTGTCACAGCCTCGGGCGAGGCCTTGGCGCGGCGAAACACCAGCACAGAGCGATAGACAGTATGGCTTGAGGTCAGCCCCTGACGTTCTTCACTGGGCAGGATATCGGCGCGCAGATATTCCCACCCCTCGCGCCCCATGTCGTTCAACGCCTCTTCAAACCCAAGGGCAAAGCGGGCCTCGGGGGTTTTGACGCCGGGGGCCTTGCGGCCACGGGTCGGGGCGGGGGTAACCTTGTATTCGTAAACCGTCATGAAACTTTCCGGGATTTGTCAGAGCGCTACATCCTACGCGACTGACCGCGCGGCGCAAGGGGGCATGCAAAACCCCCGGACCATAGGGCCGGGGGTCATGACGTCTTTGAGAGGGGGCCGGGTGTCTATTTCGGGCCGGGGCCGATGATCATGATCATCTGGCGGCCTTCCATCTTGGGCATGTTTTCAACGCGCCCGACGGTTTTGATATCCTCGGCGATACGTTCCAAAAGCTGGCGGCCCAGATCCTGATGGGCCATCTCGCGGCCACGAAAGCGCAGGGTGATCTTTACCTTGTCGCCATTTTCAAGAAATTTGACCACGTTGCGCATTTTGACGTCATAGTCATGCGTATCGGTGCCGGGTCGAAACTTGACCTCTTTCACCTCGATGATCTTTTGTTTCTTGCGCGCTTCGGCCTCGCGTTTCTGGGTCTCGTATTTGTATTTTCCGAAATCCATGATCTTGCAGACCGGTGGATTGGCGTTTGGCGAGATTTCAACCAGATCAAGCCCGGCATCAGCGGCCATTTCCATTGCCCGATCCGGGGTAACCACCCCGACATTTTCGCCGTCGGCGCCAATGAGGCGGATTTCATCACTGCGGATGCGGTCATTGATACGAGGGCCGGTGTCGCGTGTAGGGGGCGCGTTATGAGGTCTGCGGGCTATGGCTTTGTTCCTTTGATCGTTTTGGTTCTGTGGCGAATTTGAGGGTGCAACGTAAACGTGGGCGTGACGGCTTTCAAGCGCCAAAATCGGCTGATCTGAGCCGATCAAGGGCTTATTCCCCCTTGTGCCTTTCCTTTTTCACCTTCATCTGTGAGCAAGACGTGGAGCGGCGGCGAGATTTGCCGGACCCGCATGTATGAGGGAGTGTTTATGAAGAACCTGCTATGGATTGTTGTGGCTGGCGTCATTCTTGGCGGTGGTTATATGCTGTTTACCGGAAANTCGGTGAACGAAGTTGTCGAGACCGTCAGCGAGACCGCGAATGAGGTCGAGGCGCCCGCTGCGCTTGAGGATGCAAGCGACGCGGTTGGCGACGCCGCCGAAGCCGTGNCCGAANCCGCCACCGAGGCGGCNGATGCCGTGGCCGACACGGCGAGCGAGGCAGTGGATGCTGCGACCGATACGGCGAGNGACGCGGCTGATGCCGTGGCCGATACGGTGAGCGATGCTGTGGATGCTGGGAGTGAGGCGGCTGATAGTGCGGTTGAGGCCGCAACCGGGGCTGCCGATGATACTGCTGATACTGCCGCCGAGGCTGTCGACACCGCCGCAGATACCGCCGATGCGGCTGCTGAAACCGCCACAGATACTGCCGGTGAGGCCGCCGATGCGGCTGCTGACACCGCTGCCGAGGTTGCCGATAGCGTAACAGAGGCCACGTCTGAGGCTGTCGAGACCACCACCGATACGGTGACCGATACCGCTCAGGATGGGGTTGAGGCCGCGCAAGAGGCCACCCAAGACGTCACCCAAGACGCCGTTGAAGCGGCAACAGGTGAAACCGCGTCTGACGTCGCTGTTGAAGCCGGAGAGGCCGCGCAAGAGGCCGTTGAAGCCGCAACCGGAACCGCCGCGACCGACGCCGCGCCCGACGCTCTGACCGTCGACGGATTCAGCATGGATCGGGCGCGCGAATTGATCGAGGGGGCCGATCTTGGCGCGATGCAGGAAACGCTTTTGCTGCAAACCATCAAGAAGGCGCAGGATAACCCCGAGCTGCTTAAATCGGCGCTCGAAGCCGCCCGCAGCGCGCTTGGTTACTGATCCACCAGCATAAGACAAGATAACCCGCGCCGGATGCACCCGGCGCGGGTTTTTCTATGTCTTAGCGACAGCCGGCCGCCTCGATCAGCACCGTTGCGGCGGCTTTGGCCTCGATCGCGGGGCTGCCATTGCCCAGCATCACAGAGGTCACGATCGCGCCTTCTTTGAGCAGCATCAACTGGCGCGCAAGCGCCGCCGGGTCGCGGGCGCGCGCCTCGGTTGCGAGGGTTTGCACATACTCTAGCAGCATCCGCTTGTGGGTCGCGCTTTGGATGTGAATCGGATCTTTGGGATCCTGGAATTCCGACACCGCCTTGATGAACATACAGCCCTTGAACCTGGGCGAGGTGATCCATTCGTGCAGCGCGTCAAAGACCGCAAGNAGGCGGGCCCTCGGGGTGTCAGCGATCTCTTCGACACGGCGACAGAACCAGTTGCGAAACCTNTCGTCNCGCAGCCTGAGCACGGCCAGGATCATTTCGTCCTTGGTGCGGAAATGTTTGTACATCGAGGTTTTCGAAATGCCGGTTTCCGCCACAAGCTTGTCCATCCCGGTGGCGTGAAAACCGTCGCGATAGAACACCTCAAGCGCATTTCGCACCAGCTCATCTCTTTTATTCGGTCGCATGACTTGCCTTAAGCTGTACTGATATGTTCACATATATAGTCGAGGTGCGGGATTTTTGCCAGATAAAATCATCCATTTTATTCAATGGTTAGTTGATTTCAGGCCTTCTATCCTGGGTTTTTTGCAAAAATAGGGTTTGACAAAGTTTACCGATCTGTACATTTATGGGGCGCAAAGCGTACAGATCAGTAACCCATTCGAAACATCAAGGAGCCAAACATGACCCGCCCCCCGCTTCCGCCCTTCACCAAAGACAGTGCAATCCAGAAAGTCCGCGCCGCCGAAGATGGCTGGAATGGCCAGAACCCTAAGGCCGTCGCCCAGGCCTATACCGAGGATAGCCAATGGCGGAACCGGGCCGAGTTTCTGGCCGGCCGCGCCGAGATCGAGGCTTTCCTCACCCGCAAGTGGGCGCGTGAGCATGACTATCGGCTGATCAAGGAACTCTGGAGCTGGAGCGACAACCGGATTGCCGTGCGCTTTGCCTATGAGTGGCGCGACGCCGATGGTCAGTGGTTTCGCGCCTATGGCAACGAAAACTGGGAATTTGCTGAAGACGGGCGCATGCGCCGCCGAATCGCCAGCATCAATGATCTCAGGATCACGCCGCAAGAGCGTCTGTTTCACTGGCCGCAGGGGCGCCGCCCCGATGATCATCCTGGCCTGAGCGCGCTTGGCCTTTAACCCCGTTTGAAAGGAGGCTGACATGCCCCGTGCCTTTGCCGAAATCGCCTTTACCCCGAACGTACGCGCCGCGCAGGCGCGCCATGGCTCTGCGGCGGGCTATGAAAAGTTCCTGTCACCCGATGTGAGTGGCGGCGCGGCGCTCGGCCCCGATGAGGCCGCGTTCATTCAGGCCCGCGACGGATTTTACCAGGCGACCGTTTCCGAGACCGGCTGGCCCTATGTCCAGTTTCGCGGCGGCCCCAAGGGGTTTTTGCGGGTGATCGACGCCAAGACCATCGCCTATGCCGATTATCGTGGCAACCGGCAGTATGTGAGTCTTGGCAATCTTGCCGGGGATAATCGCATCTCATTGATTTTGACGGATTATCCCAATCGCAGGCGGATCAAGATCTGGGGCAGGGTGCGGGTTGTCGAAGGTGACGAGGCCGCCGAGATCCTGCCGGCCCTGCATGATGCCGAGTATGTCGGTCGCCCGGAACGCGCGATCCTGATCACGGTTGAGGCGTTCGACTGGAACTGTCCTGCCCATATCCCGCAACGCCTCACCGAGGCCGAGCTTGAACCCTACCTCGCGCAGATGCGTGCCCGGATTTCCGACCTGACCACCGAGACTGCGCGGCTGACCGATCTGCTTGGCGCCGCGTCCTGATCCCACCAACCGAAAGGAGCCC